>Ga0123355_10001821_pt1 | contig 29815 bp, 25 predicted proteins | sample TergutEmb28metaG_3_FD_89872 | JGI IMG/M metagenome (GOLD analysis project Ga0123355, IMG submission 89872) | Embiratermes neotenicus P1 segment gut microbial communities from Petit-Saut dam, French Guiana - Emb289 P1 | ecosystem: Host-associated > Arthropoda: Insects > Digestive system > Gut ... | reverse complement strand
CGAAATCACTACTTTTACCATCGACCCGCGCGATGCAAAGGATTTTGACGATGCGCTGTCTATCAGAAAGTTAGAAAACGGATTTTGGGAAGTCGGCGTTCACATTGCCGATGTTACGCATTATGTTCGCGAGGGAACGATTATCGAAGCGGAGGCTTTCAGTCGCGCCACTTCGGTTTATTTGGTGGACAGAACAATTCCGATGTTGCCCGAACATTTGTCGAACGGCATTTGCTCGCTTCGACCGAAGGAGGATAAATTGACTTTTTCAGCCATTTTTCAGTTGAACGATAATGCTGAAATTCAACAATATAACATTGCAAAAACCGTTATCCGAAGCGACCGTCGTTTTTCTTACGAGGAAGCGCAAGAAATTATCGAAACAGGCGAAGGTGAATTGAAAGATGAGGTTTTGATTCTTGATAATTTAGCAAAAAAACTGCGCGAAAAACGCTTCGCAAAAGGCGCAATCGCTTTCGACCGCGTAGAAGTGCGTTTTGAAATTGACGAAAAGGGAAAACCAACGAGCGTTTATTTCAAAGAAGCAAAAGATTCAAACAAATTGATTGAGGAATTTATGCTTTTGGCAAATCAAACGGTGGCAAAACACATTGGAATTCCCGAAAGTGGAAAAAAAGCGAAAACTTTCGTTTACCGCATTCACGACACGCCAAATCCCGATAAACTCGCAAATTTTTCGGAATTTATCAAACGTTTCGGTTATTTTTTGAAAATAAGCGGAAAAAAATCCGATGTTTCCACTTCGATAAATCGCCTGCTCGACAATGTACAGGGTAAAAAAGAGCAAAATTTGATTGAAACGCTCGCCATTCGCTCGATGGCAAAAGCCATTTATTCGACCACAAATATCGGACATTACGGTTTGGCTTTCGAGTATTACACACATTTCACTTCGCCCATTCGCCGTTATCCCGATATGATGGTGCATCGCTTGCTCGAACGCTATGCCGAAGGCGGAAAAAGCGTGGATAAGCAAGAATACGAGGATTTTTGCCAGCACAGTTCCGATATGGAACAGCTTGCTGCCAACGCCGAGCGCGCTTCGATAAAATACAAGCAAGTTGAATTTATGTCGGAGCGAATCGGGCAAGTTTTCGATGGCGTGATTTCGGGCGTTACCGAATGGGGAATTTATGTCGAACTGACTGAAAATAAGTGCGAAGGAATGATTCCGATTCGCGATTTGCACGACGATTATTACGCTTTCGACGAAAAAAATTACTGCCTTATCGGTCGTCGCTACCATCGCAAATATCAACTTGGCGACGAACTTACCGTAAAAATCGCACGAGCAAACTTGGATAAAAAACAGTTGGATTTTGTAATTGCGTGAAAATGAAACCTAAAAAGATACTATTTTTCGGCGCAGGCGTTATCGGCTCGGTTTATGCAGGAAAATTTGCACTTTCGGGACAAAACGTTACGATTTTGGCGCGAGGCAAACGCTTGGAGGAATTACAGCAAAAAGGACTTGTGATGTGTTCCGTAAAAAACGGCGAGGAAAAACCCGAAATTTCCGTAATATCCGAATTGAAGCCCGATGACATTTACGATTACGTGTTTGTAACATTGAGAAACGACAATATCAGCGAAGCCTTGCCTGTTTTGGCACGCAACCAATCCAAAAATTTCGTTTTTATGGTAAACACGCCGAACGGCTATTCGGAATGGATTCAGCATTTGGGAAAAGAACGGATAATTCCCGCATTTCCGGGCGCAGGCGGTAAAATCGAAAACGGAATTGTTCACTATCAATTAACGCAAAGAATAGTTCAACCCACAACTTTTGGAGAAATCGATGGCGAAATCAGCGCAAGAATTACAGATTTAAAGAAAATTATTCGACAAGCAGGCTTTCCAATCGCAATTTCTCGAAATATGGATAACTGGCAAAAATCGCACGTTGCGATGGTTTGTCCGCTGGCTTACGGCATTTATTACGATGGCGGAAACAATTATACACTTTCCAAAAATAAAAATGCTATCGTTCTGATGTGCAAAGCATTGAAAGAAAATTTTGTCTTTCTCCATAAATCCAAGTTTGGAGTTGAGCCATCCAAATTAAACCTCTTTCGGATAATGCCAACTTTCATTTTGAGCAAAGCGTTGAGCATAATCCTAAATTCAAAATGGGCAGAAACCGTCATTTCCAACCACGCCTTATCTGCTAAAAATGAAATGAAAATACTAACAAACGACTTTATTCAACTGGCTGAAAACAACGGCATTGAACTGAAATTTTTAAAAGAAATGGAAAATCTGAATAAAAAATCGGCGTAAGCCAAATCTAAAATTTATATATGGAAATTCTTTACGAGGACAATCACATTATCGCCGTTAATAAAAACTCGTCTGAAATTGTGCAGGGCGATAAAACGGGCGACACACCGCTTTCGGAAACACTGAAAGCATACATTAAAGAAAAATACAATAAGCCGGGCGAAGTTTTTCTCGGCGTTACACATCGGCTCGACCGACCGGTAAGCGGTATTGTGCTTTTTGCTCGAACAAGCAAAGCACTCACACGACTTAATGCTATGTTTCGCGACAAAGAAATCAAAAAAACTTATTTAGCAATTGTAAAAAATCATCCGAACGAAACCGAAGCGCAACTCGAACATTACCTCGTGCGCAACGAAAAGCAAAACAAATCCTACGCTCACGACGCAGAAAAACCAAACTCCAAAAAAGCCGTTTTGCGATACAAACTTGCTGCATCTTCGGACAATTATTCACTGTTGGAAATTGAGTTGGAAACAGGTCGTCACCATCAAATCCGCTGTCAGTTAGCCAAAATCGGCAGTCCGATAAAAGGCGATTTGAAGTACGGATTTCCACGCTCCAATCCAAACGGTGGAATAAGTCTGCACGCACATTCGGTAGAATTTATTCATCCCGTATCAAAGCAAGAAATTAAAATCATTGCCCCTTTTCCCGAAGGCGAAAAGTTATGGAAAATTTTAATCGGTTGACTTCATATTAATCAAAAAAAAGACTGCCTCATTTGGCAGTCTTTTTTCTTGATATTTTGTTGTTATTATCTTCTGTAAAATCTAACTTCACAACGTCTGTTGATACTGAAGTGTCTTGGTGAATCAGGTTGCGTAAGTGCTTTTCCACGTCCTTCGTGAGTAATACGGTTAGGAGATATTCCCCAAATATTCACTAATTCATCTCGTATAGCACGAGCGCGTCGATTACTCAATGCCTGGTTGTACGCGGTTGAACCTCTAATGTCGGTAAATCCTACAACATCAATATTCAAACCAGGATTCTCATTCAATATCGTAGCAATTCTCAATACCTCAGCCAACGCTGTATGATCTAAATTATATCTATCAAAGTCGAAGAAGATAAATATAGGCTCAGTAGCTATACCATCAGCATTGAAAGTCATACCTCCCTCACCTGTGGTAATAGTTTCTGTAATAACGATAGGCGAATGCATGAAAGTAGTTACATCATTATTTAGATTCTCCATTCTATTTTCAAGCGTATCAAGTCTTGCCATAATCCCTGAAAGATCAGGCTCTCTTTGAGCAGGCAAGCTGAAATCTTCCCACGTTACCCTTCTCATATGCGTTCTATCTCTGCCCGTAATGTTCCAACGCAAAGCAAGACCAAAGGTTGCAACCATATCATTACTTGCACCAGAAAGCGTATAGTTTTTACGGTTATAATGATCGTCAAACTCCCGCAACTTTGTTGGTGCACCCTCTAAATCATCGGCACCATACATAAAATACTGTGCTCTAAGTGCTACTGCCAGCTGGGGTGTAATGTTGTACGACAACTCAATTCCCAGCGGAATAACTCCTGAACTGCTTCTTTGTTGCCCCGGATTCAAAATATTGTGTCTCATTTCCTCTGTATAGTGGTCAGGAAACCTAAGATTTCTATAAACCAACGTTGGAGTATACTGAGCAAATCCGAAACCGGCAGTAACCCACAAATCCCATCTGTTGTTTCTCCTAAACAGAGGGTAGTTCAGCAGATTAACACCAATGTAAGGAAAAACATTGTGTACACTTGATTCGAACGCTCCGCGATTATCTTCCGCAGCAAGACGATGGAAAGTATACCCAAGTCCTATCGCAAGCATCGGATTGATTGTGTACTCAATTCCTGTACTAAAACTCCACTGTTCGGACGGATGTCTGAGTGCACGACCCGGGTCAATTGACATATCTCCAAAAAAGGCATTAAGCCCAAAGTCAAAAAACACTGACCAACTTGAATAGTCTTGACCTGAAAAGGTAGTACCTGCTTTCTGAGCGGTAGATGTGGAACTGCTCTCTCTTTGATTTTCAGCAATGTTTTGAGAATACACCAATGGTGCAGCAATTAAAACACATCCCAACAATAGTATAGAAAACTTCTTCATAATTTTGTTTTTTTTTGAGGTTTTTAATTATTTCAACTTTACAAAAATATACTTAAAAAATTAAACACGCAAAGGTAATCATTTTTCATATTAAGAACAAATTGTAAAGCGAAATTGTTCAAATTAATTTTATGTTTATTTTTTACTGTTTTTATTTATCATTTTTTCTAAGCTTGAACAGCTAGACGTTTGTTATTTACAACCCTCCTTCTGATCATAATAATAGTTGTATGCATTACAGCAATCGCAAGAAGTGTCAGTAACCCACCACCAATAGGAGCATCATTACGATTCGGGTCATTATCATGAGTACCACCTGTTCCTACATCAATACCACCACCGCTCGGAGGAGCTCCAAAAGGCGTTATCGTGCCAAAACCGGTAATGCGCTCGTAAGATACATCACTCGGAAGACGATTATCGACCGGTGAAGAAGAAGAACCAAAAGACTGCTCAGTGCCAAACGGATTACCAAAACCGCCGCCATCAAAAGCTTGAACGGTTCCTGCCGATAACAACAACAGGCTTGTAAATATGATTGAAAATATAACTCGATTTTTCATTATGTTTGTTAGTTTAAATTGTCTGAACTTATTTTTATTACTCACCTGTTTTAATTATCTGATAAACTTAACTGTTCTGTTACCTATAGAAAGCAAGTAAACACCGGCAGGCAAAGAAGAGATATTAATCCGCTCCTCAGGAACATTCGCGATTGGCTGCTGAATATGCAACACACCGGAAATGCCGTGAATACGTGCTTCTGAGTAAAGCAAAGAAGCATTTAAGTCAGTTATCACTAAATCACCACCAAAACTGAATGCTTGCCAATCTTCTGCAAATGTGGTATTGTCCAAATCCGTAGTCACTCTTGATATGAAATGTACTTCAAAACGGTCGGGACTGTCATTCGGATTCATTACAAACCAATAACTGTTGTTGGCACGCAAATCTTGTCTTTGACCAGTTTGTCTGTCATAAAGTTCAACAATTTCCGTTGCAAAGTTCTCTGCACCTTCCACAGTTAAAAGCATTGACATGCTCTCTGCCGCAGGACTTACCGAAAGCATTGCCAAAGGAGCTGTAAAAGGAAGAGCATTTTGCTGTAAAATTTGACGACTGCGATTTGTACCGTATAAATGAAACATCTGATTGCTGGCATTTGTTAGAGCAACAACATCTAAATTATCGGCATTTACATCTGCATTCTCGTGCAATCTTACACTTGTACGACTGAAAACGAAAGTATTTTCGCAATCGGGAGAAAGCGTGAAATTCAATACGCTGTTCTGTCCTGACCTTGCAGAGCGAGACAAAGGATTTACAACCGCATTAGCCACAGCAGGAATACCACCGGTATGTACTTGGAAACGAGTACCGATAACTACATTCTCCGGAACCGTATTCTCACGCCATGCGGCAATCATGAAAACTCCCATCGCTTGAATATCGGGAATGTTTTGAGGAACACTCAGCGTGCCATAATCCCAAATAGGATGCGTCTCGTAAGCAGTTGCACCGTGATGATAAATATAAATATAAGGTGCATAAAACGCATTCAAGCCACTGTTCATCAAATACTCGGCAATACCTTGTCCACTCAAACCTGAAGTAAACGAATTACCCACAACCCAGTTCTGAGTTTGAGGAAGTCCGGTTTGAACCGTTTGATTTAATAGGTTCTGATTGATAAAAAGACCGCCATCGGATTGAAAACCCATACTTGGAAACGGCGTGCCGTTGAAAACAAATTTATCTATGTCGTGATTCTCGCCTGCTGTTATCTTCAACATGCCGTAAACATCTTGGTTGGTTCCGCCTGCTCGTTGAAGACGAATTAAGTGTCCTGTACCGGGAGTCATTAGCTCACCTGCACTTATCAAGTACTGATTGGAGTTAATAATCACACCATTTTCCGATTCATTACCGTAAGGAAAGCGGAAGCTATTTGTAGCTCCGTCAAGCAAAGGACGGCGAATCCAGTTGCCCGCAAAATAACCCGCACGCATGTTCATGAAAGGCGGTGCAAAAGGCATTAACATAGTAGCAGCCAAACCACTGTTAGCCGCAGGTTCGCGAAACTCGCGTACGCGTTTCTCTACTATCACGGCACTAGGAGAAATTATATCTCCCGTCACACGCAAGGATGCGGTGTAAATATACTGATTGCTACCTTTGGTTACAAGGTCGGAAGCTAAATAAAGCATACCGGCAGTAGGTGCGAAAACAGTATTCGCGTCAAGACCCATAGTAGGAGGAACAAAAACAGTGTCACTCGTGGTTATGGATAAATGCGGAAACGCAATGTAATTTGCTACGCGGTCGAAATTCAACGGATTAGTAGAAGCAATAAAACGCCGGCTACCAGAATTATCGCCTACAAAAGCAAGAAGACCTGTGTTGGTGTTAATGCCGCGCATCATGTTAGGATTTGACCAATCGGCATTCGTAATTCTGAACGCATTACCGGTGGCATCATGAAAAAAACTACCCGTCAAAGACATGGAACCCTCGTGAACCATATCAACCGCAACGTTGCCTGCAGGATTACCAACCGGATCAGCCGTTTGTAAATCGCCTTGAATAAACACCACTCCATCGCTTGCAATATTCATTGCACCGGTATTTACAAAACGAACACCATCTGTATTCATTGTCTGTGCATAAACAAACGCATAGCTGCACAAAGACAAAAGAACAATTAGTAAAGTCTTATTTTTCATACTTATTTATAAATTAAAATTTAGATTCGTAACAATAAATCACCCCCCTCGCCTAATCATGCCTGTCAACTATTATAACAGAAAACAAAGAAAAATGTTTTATGAAAAAATGAAAAAATCTTCTGTTCAACTTTAATTGACAATCTTCTATAATAAGGGATGCCAAAAGCAGCGCAAAAGTACAACATTTTTTTAATACAAGCAAGAAATCTGAGAAAATTATACGAAAATTGCACCTTTGTTCTAGAAAACTGACAAAAAATTAGGATTAAAAGCAGATTCAATCCTAATACTATTGAGGATTAGCCTATTTTTTAAAGGAGATTTGGTCTGAAATACAAAGTTGTAAAAAAAGTATGGAATTTATTTGTGTCGCAACAATGTGGTACATTATGAAGCAAGTTTGATTTTATTAAAATCTATTCTGCGGAGCTTTGGATAATGGAAATGTGATAGTTTATACATTATTTTTTATCTTTGCAGTCTCAAAATCGTAAAATTAATTGCAATGAACATATCATACACTTGGCTGAAAAATTACATTAATATTAATGTATCGCCCGATGAGTTAGCAAAAATCCTGACTTCCATTGGATTGGAAACTGGAAAAGTAACGGAAATCGAAACCGTAAAAGGCGGTTTGGAAGGTTTGGTTGTGGGCGAAGTGCTAACTTGCACAGCGCACGAAAACTCCGACCATTTAAATCTTACAACTGTAAATATCGGCACGAATGAACCTTTGCAAATTGTGTGCGGTGCGCCGAATGTTGCAGTCGGGCAAAAAGTGATTGTCGCCACAATCGGCACAAAATTGTATTCGGGCGACGAAAGTTTTACGATTAAACGCTCGAAAATTCGCGGTGTTGAATCTTTCGGAATGATTTGCAGTGAATCGGAAATCGGCGTTGGCACAAACTCCGACGGAATCACTGTTTTGCCTGTCGAAACTGCTGTCGGCACGCTGGCAAAAGATTATTATAATGTAAAAACCGACTACGTTCTTGAAGTTGATATTACACCCAATCGCGCTGATGCAATCTCTCATTTCGGCGTGGCGCGCGATTTGGCAGCGTATTTTTCCATTCGCGATAAAAATATTTCGCTGAAAAAACCTTCGGTTGATGCTTTTTCTATTCAGAATACAAACCGCACAATTCCCGTAAAAATCGAAAATCCGCAAGCCTGTCCGCGCTATTCGGGCATTACGATTTCGGGCGTGAAAGTGGGTGAATCGCCTGCGTGGTTGCTTGATTATCTGCATTTTATCGGCGTCAGACCGATTAATAATATTGTAGATATTACAAATTTCGTGATGTTTGAAATGGGTCAAGCCTTGCACGCTTTCGATGCCGATAAAATTGGTAGCGGCGAGGTTCGCGTGAAAAATCTACCGAGCAGAACACCGTTTGTAACGCTCGATGGCATTGAGCGAAAGTTGCACGCCGACGATTTGATGATTTGCAACGGAAACGACGAACCGATGTGTATTGCAGGCGTTTTTGGCGGATTGAGTTCGGGAATTTCCGACGCGACCGTGAATGTTTTTCTCGAAAGTGCCTATTTTAATCCTGTTTCCATTCGCAAAACTGCTCGCCGTTTCGGGCTGAACACCGACGCTTCGTTTCGTTACGAGCGCGGCTGCGACCCTGAAAGCACGGTTTACAACCTCAAGCGCGCCGCGATGTTAATTCAAGAAATTGCGGGCGGCGAAATTTCGAGCGAAATAATTGATGTTTATCCTGAAAAAATCAGTCCGTTTCGGGTGGAAATTTCATTGCAAAAAATAAATTCGCTTATCGGAAAAGAAATTGGGCAAAAAACGATTGAAACCATTTTTTCAGCATTGGAAATGAAAATTGTCGAGAAAAAAAACGTTGAATACACACTCGAAATTCCTGCGTATCGCGTAGATGTTCAGCGCGATGTAGATGTGATTGAGGATATTTTGCGAATTTACGGATATAATAATGTTGAAATTGGCGAAAACTTGCAGTCGACATTAAGTTATGTGCAAAAACCCGACAGCACGGAATTGCAAAAACTTATTTCCGAGCAACTTACGGCGCAAGGTTTCAACGAAATTTTGAATAATTCGCTCACAAAAAGCGCGTATTATGCCGATTTGCAAACTTTCCCCGAAACGCATTGCGCAAAAATGATGAATCCGCTCAGTTCTGATTTGAATGTGATGCGCCAAAGCCTGATTTTCGGCGGATTGGAAAGCATTGTTTACAATATTAATCGCAAGCGCGCCGATTTGAAATTTTACGAATTCGGAAATTGCTATTTTTTCCGCAACGAAAATCGCACTGCCGACAACACGCTTTCGGCTTACAGCGAAGAATATCACTTATCGCTTTGGCTCACAGGCAATAAAACAGCGCAATCGTGGGCAATTGCCGAAGCAAAATCAAGCGTTTTTCAACTGAAAGCGTATGTCGAAAATATTTTGCGCCGATTAGGATTTGACTTGCGCACGCTCGTTTTCGGCGATTATTCGGACGATTTATTGAGCGAAGCACAAACAATTTACACCGTTTCGGGCAAAAAATTGGCAGTTTTCGGCATTGTTCACCCGAAAATTCTCAAAAAAATGGACGTTGAAACCGAAGTTTTTTACGCCGATTTTTGGTGGGAAAATCTCTTGGCAGAAATGCGCGGACACAAAACGCTTTTCCGCGAAATGTCGAAATTTCCCGAAGTAAAACGCGATTTGGCATTGCTGATAGACAAACAGATACAGTTTGCCGAAATCGAAAAAATCGCTTACGAAACTGAACGAAACTTCTTGAAAAACGTCTATTTATTCGATGTGTACGAAGGCAAAAACTTGGAAGCAGGCAAAAAATCGTACGCCGTAAGTTTCATTCTCCAAGACGAAAGCAAAACATTGACCGACAAACAAATTGACGGAATGATGAAGAGAATTCAAAGTAATTTGGAAGGGAAAATTGGGGCGAAGTTGAGGTAGAGAAATATTTTGTTGCGAATGTTTTCAAAAATATTGTGTTTTTGCGTATATTTGGTTTTAGTTGCAATCGAGGAGTAATTGAATAACGATTTGAAAGTTTAAACGAAAAAGGATACAATAAAAAACAAGGTTCAAGATTAGATATAAAGCATTATCTTTGTATTCTAATCTTGAACCTTATTTTAAATCAACCGCTTTACATCCTCAATAATTGCATTTGCAAATTTTTCGGCTTGTTCCGGAGTTCCGGCTTCGGAGTAAATGCGAATAACCGGCTCGGTATTCGATTTGCGTAAATGAACCCAGCCTTGCGGAAAATCAATTTTCACACCGTCAATATCGTTTATTTCGTATTGATGTTGATACGATTTTTTTATCGAAGCCAAAATCGCATCTACGTCAATCGTTGGTGTGAGTTCTATCTTTTGTTTGGAATTAAAGTAATTGGGATAAGTGGCGCGTAATTCCGAAACTTTCATTTTCGATTTTGCTAAGTGCGTGAGAAACAAAGCGATACCAACCAATGCATCGCGCCCGTAATGACTTGCAGGATAAATTACTCCGCCGTTTCCTTCGCCGCCGATAACCGCGCCGACAGATTTCATCTCGGCAACAACATTCACTTCACCAACTGCCGAAGCGGTGTGTGTGCAACCGTATTTTTCGGTAATTTCGCGCAAAGCACGTGTCGAACTCAAATTTGAAACCGTATTTCCGGGCGTATTTTGCAACACATAATCGGCAACGGAAACAAGCGTATATTCTTCGCCGAACATCGTTCCATCCTCACAAATAATTGCCAATCTATCCACATCCGGGTCAAGCGCAAAACCGACATCAATACCGTCTTTTTTCATCAAATCCGAAATATCGGTCAGATTTTCGGGTAGTGGCTCCGGATTATGCGGAAAATGTCCGTTTGGCTCGCAATGAAGTTTCTCCACTTTTTTCACGCCCAACGCCTCCAATAATTCGGGAACAGCAATTCCGCCAACCGAATTGACCGCATCAACGGCAACCGTAAAATTGGCTGCGCGAATGGCTTCCGCATCAACCAAATCGAGTGCTAAAACCTGTTCGATATGTTTTTTTGTATAAGTAAAATTGTCGGTGAGTTTACCCAAATTATCAACTTCGGCAAAAATAAAACTTTCTTTTTCGGCGATATTCAAGATATTTTCGCCGTCTTTGGCAGTCAAAAATTCACCCTGTTCGTTCAACAGTTTCAGCGCATTCCATTGTTTCGGATTGTGGCTCGCGGTGAGGATAATTCCACCGGCTGCTCGTTCTGCTACTACGGCGAGTTCGGTGGTTGGCGTGGTTGCCAAGCCGAGATTTACCACGTCAAATCCCATTCCGAGCAATGTGCCGATTACCAACTGATTTACCATTTCGCCCGAAATTCGCGCATCACGCCCGACAACAATTTTATTGGAGTCGATTTTTTTGTTTTGTTTGATATGTGTGGCGTACGCCGCCGTGAAACGTGTAATGTCCACAGGATTGAGTCCTTCACCTACTGCACCACCAATAGTGCCTCGTATGCCGGAAATTGATTTTATTAAAGCCATTTTGTTTTATTGAGAAAGTCTAATCTACTCGGAATGTTATTTCTAAATCATATCCGTATGGTCTAACAAGTGTTGGATTTTTGCCAATTCTGTGAGGAACAATCAGTCTTGCCTTTGTTCCGCTTCTTTGCATATATCCGATTGCTTCGATAAAAGCGGCGGGTGCTGATGGTGTCGGTCTTCCTCCTCTAAAAAAAACAAATGAATTATCGAAAGGAAAGGCTTGCGGACTGCGAAAATCGGAAGTATCTGAACGTTCTATTAATGTGTATTCTATGTAACGCATGAAAACTCTCACACCGTCAACTATTGGAGGATTTATTGAATCCGGACGAGTACTTGCTCTTTCCAAACGATAAAGCAAACCACTGCTCGAACGGAAAAACAGGTTTGGATTGTCAAGAAATGCACTGTCGGACGGCATTCTGTTTGTCACTTGAATGCCTTGCCTTCTTATAAAATCATCGATTAAGGCTCTTTCTTCATCTATTTGTCTTGCGTAGGTTCGTGAGTCACCATTACACGAAACAAAGAAAATCGAGAAAGTTAAACCAAGAAATATAATCCACAAAAGATTTTTCATAAGCAAAAAGCAATACTGTTTTTTCAATCTGCAAAGATCGGATTAAAAAGCGAATATTGCAAGTGAAAAAATATCTGAATTGTGATTTTTAGGATTTTTAGGATTATTGCTATTCCTGCACTTTGATTCTAAACATAACAGGCGTGTAAGGTGGTACGAGATTTCTATATCCTCGCAGTCTGAAAGCCAAATTCGATGGAAAAATAAACACGGCGGTTTCGCCTATTCGCATCAGTTGGAGTGCTTCATCAAGTCCGGGAAAAAATTCTTTCCTTCCCACATTAACCGAAAAATCCGTTCTTTCCTCCAAAAAAGTGCCATCCAATAAATAAAGCCGATAATCAATTACGCAAACATCGTGCAATTGCAAAAGACGATTTTGAGTAGCGTGTTCTATTTTATACCAAAATCTTATTTCGGTTCGTGTAAAATCGCCGGCATTTTTCTGTACGAACGCATCAAGCAAACTATCCTCTTTTTGCATCAATCCGGTGTTTATTTTCAATAATTTTTCGGCTGTCGTCATTCCTTCTATCGGTCTGTTCGACGGCAGTTGTGGCGGTTGCGGTCGTCGGCATCCGGGAAGCAAAACAAGAACGCAGACAAAAATAAAAACAGACATTCGGAAAATTCCTGAAAATCGAATACTCAGTTGATTATATTTTTTTTCGGTCATAAAAACAGTTCAAAATTTCAATCTGCAATATTAATGATTTTTCGGCAAATGCCGAGTATGTTTTGTTGTCTGATTAAAAAAAAGGCGGTTGAGAACTCTCAACCGTCTTTTTTATTCACTTTATTATTCTTTTACAAATCTTTGTGTAACAGTACCTTGTTCGGTAACTATTCTTATCAAATAAACACCGGAAGTTATATCGCCAACAAAAACTTGATGTACATCATTTTCTGCCAATCTCACTAAACTTCCTAACAAATTGTAGATTTCCACGCGCTTAACTCTTGTAGGCGACTCGATAAACAATCTATCGCTCACAGGATTTGGATAAATTATGAGATTTTCCAATTTGTTTGTCTGCACATTTGTTGTAGTTTCTTCTGTTGTGAAACTCCAAGTAATCACTTCGTTGAAGCCAACAATTGTACCGGCAGGAATTGTTATCGTATATTCGGTATTTTCTGCAAAGTCGGCGTGATTAATGGCCAAAACATCACCGGCAACACTTGCTGAAACACCATTAACATTTGGCGAGAATGTAATTCCGTTCAAATCTCCTGCTGTTATATCTCCGCTGAACGTTACTTTTACCGATGCGTCAAGTGCAACATTTATTGCTCCGTCGGCAGGCGATAAAGATACAACTGTTACAGGAATGGCATTTGTCACGGTAATTGCGTGGCTGTCGTTTTCAGCAACTTCGTCATTTGCCAAAACTACTGTTACCATAACTGTGTGGTCGCCTTCCGCGCTCAAATCTGCTGTTGCGGTAAATGTGTGATTTGCGGAACCTCCTGCAGCAATAGTGTCACTGAAAGTTTCGGTTGCAATTTCAACACCATTTACTGTCAAAATTACGTTGAAATCTGTAATGGCACTTGTACCATTGTTCTGAATAGTTGCAGTAACCGTTTCGGAATTACTCAAGTTTGTTCCGCTCGTGGGCGAAGTGATAGCCGTAATTGCTGCATCATAAACATCACCAATTATCATACGAACAGCGACAGCTGTGCCTGCTCCTCCTTCTAGTGTTATTCGGTCTAACCAATAAGCACCTTCAGCAAAGACTCTAACATAAGTGAAATTATTGGGATTATTGTCGTGCAACAATCCAACATTTACTGCACTTTGAATAGCCAAGAAATACATTCCTGTACTCAATTCCGTTACAGGAACATCAACCGTAACAAAGCCTGCCGTTGCAGGTCGAGTTTGCGTTTGAACAAATATCGGAGCGGGAGCAGTTGCAAGTTCGTTCTGAATAAATCCTGCTTCGAATAAAGCAATAACATATTCCGTAGCTTCGCCTGCGCCAAATCCAATAACTGCTTGAAGTATATTGGTGGCTGCGGTTACCTCAAAAAGACTTCCAACAGTCCAAGTGGCAGGTAGAGTTACTGTGCCGCTGGCAGTTGTTGCCAGGTCTGTTGCAAAAACATTTTCCGTTCCTACAAAGTTAAACGGTGCTGCGGAAGCTGTTGCACCTTCGCTCGAACTTACAGTGTAAACCAAGCTGTTTGCACCGAGAACAGGGTTGAAAGCAGGAGCAGGTAAAACCTCGAATGCACCTGGAGCAAGTGAAGCGTGAGGCGCGGAAGTACTAACTGTATCTCCGTTCAATGTTGCCGAAAGTGTAACATCGGTTTGTGTTGCTGTTCCTGTGTTTACAGCCAATGCTACTGGTGTGGTTGGTTGTGAAACAGGTTGTTGAGTGTGTGGGAAAGGCAAAGTGAGAATATTCAACTCATTCGCAGCTTCTACTACAACAGGCAAAAGTACCGCCTGCGACAATCCGTCCTCGTAAACAGCTCTAATGGTATAGATGTGTTCTCCGGCAGTAGCACCAATATCAATATGCGACAAAGTTGTAACATCCGGCGTCAATAGCGTATTACCTCTCCAAACTCTATAACCTAAAGGCGAACCACTTGTTGTTACCGTAGTTCCGTTTGGCAATTCAGCAACGGCATCGATTACCCAGTTCCATAGCCAAGTATCAGTAGCGGGAGATTGAACATTTTGTAATTGTATCCAGTTTCCGTTCCAAAAAATCATATTGCCATGTCCTTGAACAGCAGGTCCTGTGTCAGATAAAACAAAACTCTGATTAGCCACAGTAACGTTGAAGTCAATAATAATCCACATCTCCTGACCAAACGGGATATCCACAGGAGAATTTAAACCAACACCAACCCAGCCGGCTCCGGCACTAGCAGGTATGTTAAACCATCCTCTTTCATAAACAATTACACCCGGGTCGGTTGCAGAGCCACCGATCCCAATTCTCACTCTAAACTGTCCTGTTGCTGCTTGTGAGTTTCGTCTTATAAACCATATCTCTGTTAATTCTGCACCAGCAACTTGCATATCAATAAGTTGCTCCGGTGTAAACCTATGTGCGATTGAGATATTACCCGATAAACCGGGTACTTGAAGCGGACCCGTAAAATTATGATGTCCGAACTCAAGCTCATCTTCGCCATCAAGCATATCATACCCAACAATAGATGTCGGCGCATTCCACTCTAAAGCTACATCTCCAACTGCTGTTCTTGTTGCAACAAAATTTCTTGGTGGCCATAAAATTGCCGTATAATCCATAAATGGCTCTACTGATTGATGAGCTACGGGAGCGTGTGCAGGAAACCCTTTTGCTATTTCTTGTGAGCGTTGCACGTTTTCAAAGATTTCCAACTCTGTTTTTAAACCTGCTCTGTCGAGCCGGATATAAGGAATTTTTACTGACTGCTCTACTGCTTTCGTAAACTCCTGTACAGGCATAGTTTGTAACTCGGCGGCTTGCATTAATCTCATTGTTGCCGCATCACTGTGTTGCACCATTTGTGCATCTGTTTGTTGCAAGACTTGTACGTTGTTAGCTCGTTGCAACATTTGTCCATTCATGCTTGCTACTGCAAACAAAAAGACGGTAAAAAGTAAAAATTTTTGCTTCATAAAAACAAAAGTTAATCAGTTAATAATGTGTTTTGATTTTTTGTATTTAAATTTGCTGTAAGAAATCAGTTGTCATCGGGTTACATTTTTCATTTTTTCTTGAAAGGACGAGTATCTTCAGACTTCTTGATAAATAAACAGCACCGAAGATAACAAATTGAAAACATATGAACAATTAAAAGTACAAAATGACCACAAATGTAAACATTCTTTTTTCAAATTGCAATAAAATTGCGTTTTTGCGTAGAAAAATTATATTTTTTTGTGCTTTTTGTTTTTAAATATGGTGTTTTTTAAAAATCTTTTTCTGTACTCATTCGAATAAAAATATCCAAAATATTATCGAAAAATCACTATATTTGCATTTTAAAAAACGTAATATTATGAAACGATTTTTTCTTTTTTCGATTGGAGTGATTTTTTGCGTGTCGGCTTTTTCTGTCGAAAGCAAAGACCAAGAAATTTTGGAAGCGTATTTTCATCAAATGAAAAATTTTTCATTTATGCCGAGCAAGGAATATTGGCAAGAAACAATGCTGATTCGTACCGCTCGATTTTTTCTCGAAACGCCGTATGTGGCTCATACGCTCGAAATCAACGATGAGGAACAATTGGTTGTAAATCTGCGCGAATTGGATTGTGTAACGTTGGTGGAAAATGTGATTGCGCTCACGAGAGCATTTAATTATGGAAGCTGGACAATGGAACAACTCAAAAAAGAGTTGCAATTTATTCGTTATCGCGATGGAATTATCGATGGTTATCCGTCGCGCTTGCACTATTTTTCGGATTGGATTTTGAATAATTCGCAAAATGGAATTTTGACCGACATCACAAAAGAAATTGGCGGCGAGCCGATTACGTTTAATGTAAATATTATTTCCTCTCACCCCGAAAGGTACAAGGCATTGAAAAATCGCCCCGATTATGTGGAAAGAATAAAACAAATTGAGCAAAAAATCAACAGCCAAACATTTTATTTTATTCCCCAAGATAGAATTGACGAAAAGCGGGATAAAATCCGTAGCGGCGATATTATCTGTTTCGTTACTTCAAATGAAGGATTGGATATTTCGCACGTTGGAATTGCTTATCACACAGACGAAAAACTCACCTTTATTCACGCTTCGCTCACAGCGCGAAAAGTGATTATCGACCCAAATTCCATTGCCGATTATGTAGCAGGAATTTCGCACAATACGGGAATTATTGTATTGAGAGTGAAATGATTACACAGAGAAATGCAGAGAATACTTCATAAGTCTCTCTGTTTTCGTTTCTATCTCAATTTAGCAATAAGTTCTGCATTTTTTTCTGTATTTCATCTGTATAAATGTTTTTTTCATGCAAACTCTTCCCCCACTTTACTGCTCAATTTCGACAAAACAAATCAAAAATTCGATAAAAGATTGATTTTAAAAAAAATAAATCAATAAGTGCACAAAACAATACTGTTGAAAAGCTGTTGAAAACTACAGTAGGCTCTGTTGAAAATCACTTAATTGCTTTGTTGAAAAGTTTTTGTGGGGAGAAGTGGAGAATTCAAAAAAAAACTCTACCTTTACACCTGAAAAATTACACCCAATTTTTTATGGCAACATTTATAGGAAAATACGAGGCAAAAGCCGATGTAAAGGGCAGAATTTTTGTTCCGTCGGTTTATCGCAAACTGCTGCCAAATGACGAAAAAGAGCGGATAGTAATACGAAAAGATACCGATAACGACTGCTTGGTTTTTTATCCCGAGCACGTTTGGAATAAAATGGTAGATGATTTGCGCCAAAATCTGAACGAATGGGATGCCGACGACCGAATGATACTTGCGGCTTTCACTGAGGATGCCGAATGGTTGGATATTGATTCGCAAGGTCGTGTGCTGTTGTCGAAAAAAAATCAGCAAGCAATCAGTCTGACCGGTAACGAAGTGCTGTTTGTCGGAATGATTGACCGTTTTGCTGTGTGGAGTAAATCGCGCCACGAACAAACAAAACTTTCGCCGAGCGAACTCGCAAGTAGATTGAAAGAAAAAATGATAAAAAAATAAAAAGCCCCCTAAATCCCCCGCAGGGGGACTTTTTGAGGATGTGTAAAAATGTTAGAAAAATGAATAAAGCCTCAGCAAATATAAAGAATTCGGAAGCCTCCCCTTGTGGGGGAGGTTTGGCGGGGGCTTTTTACCACATACCGGCACTATTAAACGAAACTATCAACGGTTTGAACATCAAACCCGACGGCGTGTACGTGGATGTAACTTTTGGCGGTGGCGGACATTCGTGCGAAATTTTGGCACGTTTAGGCAAAAACGGTAAATTAATCGCTTTCGACCAAGACGAAGATGCGGTAAAAAATGCATTGAACGATTCGCGTTTCATTTTTGTAAGAAGCAATTTTAAGTATCTGAAAAATTTTCTGCGTTATCACAACATCGAAAAAGTAGATGGAATTTTGGCAGATTTGGGCGTTTCGTCGCACCATTTCGACGAAGCGGAACGCGGTTTTTCATTCCGTTTCGATGGCGAATTGGATATGAGAATGAACAAATGTTCGGATTTGACGGCTTCAAAAATTCTGAATACGTACAGCGAACAGCAACTTGCCGACATTTTTTATCTCTACGGCGAATTGCGCAACGCGCGCCGAATTGCTTCAACCATTGTTCGCGCGCGTGAAAAAGAAAAGTTTGAGCGGATTTTTCCTTTTGTGGAAATTTTGAAACGTTTTTACGCCAAAGACCGCGAGAAAAAAGATATGGCGCGCGTGTTTCAAGCCTTGCGAATTGAGGTAAACCGCGAATTGGAAGTGCTGAAATCTTTATTAAATCAAAGTTTGGAAGTCTTAAACCCGCAAGGCAGATTGGCGGTGCTGACGTATCATTCGCTCGAGGATAGATTGGTGAAAAATTTTATCCGAAGCGGAAATATCGAGGGAAATATCGAAAAAGATTTTTATGGGAATGTTTTAGCGCCGTTGAGAGCGATAAATAACAAAGTAATTGTGGCAAGCGAAGCGGAGATTGTAGAAAATCCGCGCGCAAGAAGTGCGAAATTGAGAATTGCAGAGAAAATTTTGAATTCTAAATTTTGAATTCTGAATTTCGCAATTTCTTAAAATCAATTTAACGTAAAATGAATTCAAAATTTAGAATTCAAAATTCAGAATTTATGAATTGGTTTAAAAAAAGATGGAGCGACATAAAAGGAAGTGAAGTTGTTTCGGACATCACATCGAGCAGTGTTCGAGATGTGGTGAGCGGAGATGTTTTGACTAAAAAATTTATTCAGAAACAATACGGATTGCTTATTATGATTGCCGTGCTGGCTTTTGTGTATATCGACAATCGTTATTATGTCGAAACGCAAATGAACAGAGAAAATCGGCTTCGGCGAGAGTTGCGCGACGTAAAATACGAATCGCTTACAATTTCGGCAGAATTGATGCGGATTAGTCGTCGCTCCAATGTGTTGAGAATGATTAACGAAAGAGGACTTGACTTAATCGAATCGACCGAGCCGCCGGTAAGAATAGATTGAGAAGTTGTCAGCAGTTAGTTGTCAGTTGTCAGATACTTTGTTCTGACAACTGACAACTAAAAACTGACAACTAAAAACTGACAACTAAAAAAATGGCTGATAAACGTACAAATCTTATTTTTCGCTTTGGCATTGTGTATTTACTCATTGTCGTTGCATTTGTGTCGGTGATTGCTAAAATCGTGATTATTCAAACGACCGAACGCGAAAATTGGCTGGCATTGCACGAGCGGTCGGCGGTGCGAAGCAGTCGTACCGAGCCTGCAACTCGCGGTAATATTTATGCGCGCGACGGTCGGTTGATGGCAAGTTCGATACCGACTTACCGCGTTTTTATGGATATGCGAACGCCTGCACTTCACAGAGATAGCCTGTTTTTGAAAAATATTGATGCGCTTTCCGTTTCGTTGGCAAATTTATTTCAAGACCGCTCGGCACGCGAATACCGAAACGATTTAATCCGCGCTTTCAACGACCGAAACAGCCGATTTTCGCTTTTTCCTCGCAGAATTTCCCATTCGCAGTGGAAAGAACTTCAAACATTTCCTTTGCTCAATTTAGGAAATAATCGAAGCGGATTGATTTCCGAAAAATTTCTCCGTCGCGAAAAACCATTCGGCACATTGGCTTCGCGCACCATCGGCGATGTTTTTGCCGACCAAACGCAAGGCGGCGGACGAGTTGGATTAGAACGATTTTATGATGCAGAATTGACCGGACGACCCGGAATTTTGCGCCGACGGAAAATTGCTAATCGCTGGCAAGATGTAGTTGAAGTTCAGCCGGTTGATGGAATGGATATTGTCACAACCATCGACATTGATATACAAGATATTGCCGAAAATGCTTTGCTCAGTGTTTTGCGTCAGCACAACGCTCAATCAGGTTACGCCATCGTGATGGAAACAAGAACGGGCGAAATAAAAGCCATTGTAAATATGAATCGAAATGCATCGGGGCGTTTTTACGAACGGCAAAATGGTGCTGTTTCCGATATGTTAGAGCCGGGTTCAACTTTTAAAACGATGGTAATGATGGCACTTTTGGACGATGGAAAAGTAAGTCCAAACGACATAATTGATACAAGAAGCGGAAGGATTCGTCACGGCGGCAGATACCTGACCGACCACAACCACGAAAGAGGCGGATTTGGAAAAATAACCGCCGCGCAGGTGTTGCACGGCTCGTCGAATATAGGAATGCACGAAATGGTACACGCGGCTTACGGAGCAAATCAAGGCGCGTTGGTGGACAGACTTCGCGCAATGGGTTTTGCAACGGCGGTCGAACTTGAAATTCCCGGTGCGGGACGACCAAATATTTTACACCCGCAAGAAAGCGAAACGTGGTCGCCAACCTCGCTTTCGGCACTCTCGCGCGGATACGAAATTAGTATTCCACCGATTTATGTGTTGATGCATTACAATGCCATTGCCAACAACGGACGAATGGTGAAACCGATGTTTGTTCGCTCAATCAATCGCGACGGTCGAGTGGTGCGCTCTTTTTCCACAACAACTGTCAATCGGTCGATTGCCAAACCTTCGACCATCAGGGCAATTCACGAAATGCTTCTCGGCGTTGTTGAATGCGAATTGGGAACGGCAAATCGATTGCGTTCCGATGCCGTGCGCATTGCCGGAAAAACCGGAACGGCGCGCGCTTGGTGTAACATAACCAACTCGTTTTCAGACCGTCGCCATCGCGTTTCATTTGCGGGATATTTTCCTGCCGACAATCCGCAATATACCGCGATTGTAGTTGTAAATGAGCCTGTTAGCACACACGCAGGACGAGCAAGCGCAGTAGTTGCTTTCGGAAATATTGCCGAGCGGATTATGGCGTTGCAAAGCGTTACGCCTCAACAATTTGCCGTGTCCGATTCAATCCGAATGAGAGATATGGTTGTTTTGCCGAAAAGCAGTCACGGAAACAAAGCGGCGTTGCATCGCGTAATGAACGACGTAACAACGCGCCGAAACCGTTTTCCTGTTTCGGGCGAATCGAGCGATTGGGTGCGAACGAGCATCGTAGATGGCGAAAAAAGAATACAGCCTTTGGAATTGGCAGACGGAGAAATTCCCGATGTTCGCGGAATGGGCGCGAAAGACGCCGTTTATCTACTCGAAAGATTGGGATTGAATGTGCAAATAAACGGTCGCGGACGAATTGTTTCACAAAATCACAATCCCGCAACAAGAACGATTGTGTTGAATTTAAGATAAAATGTCTGAGTCAGGATTTATACGATTTTGGGATTAATAGGATTAAACCTGACTAAATCAAGAAAATCCTAAAATCCTATAAATCTCGATTCGGACAAAATAACGAAAAATCGATGAAAAAACTGAATGAATTACTCAAAAACTTTGTTTACAAAGAAATTATCGGCAATGAAAACGTTGAAATTTCGGGTGTAAATTTCGATTCTCGAAAAGTAGCGAAAGGAGATTTGTTTGTTGCCAAACGCGGAGACACTACCGACGGACACGATTTTATCCCGAAAGCCATTGAGCAAGGCGCAGTTGCTGTTGTGTGCGAAAAACTGCCTGCGGAAATTTCCGATGCTTGTTGCTATGTAGTTGTTCCCGACAGTCCCGAAGCACTCGGACAAATTGCTTGCGCGTGGTACGATTATCCGTCTGAAAAACTGACACTTGTCGGCGTTACAGGCACGAACGGAAAAACAACAATTGCGACATTATTATATCAACTTTTCCGCCGATTGGGTTACAAAGTCGGCTTGCTTTCTACCGTCGAAAATCGCATCAACGACCAAGTTATAGAGGCAAAACTCACAACGCCCGAATCGCTGGAAATCAATCACTTATTGACACAAATGCTTGAAGCAGGCTGCCAATATGCGTTTATGGAAGTTAGCTCGCATTCGGTTGCGCATCGCGGAGATGTGAAACCGCATTTGGTTGCACATCGCAGAGTTGCAGGATTGCATTTTGCAGGCGCAATTTTTACCAATCTTACACAAGACCATTTGGATTTTCACGGCACAATGGATAATTATCGAGATGCAAAAAAACGCTTTTTCGACGAATTGCCTGCCGAAGCATTTGCCATAACCAATCTCGACGACAAAAACGGAGAGTTTATGCTTCAAAATACGCGCGCAAAAAAATATACATACACGCTTCGCGCAATGGGCGATTTCAAAACAAAAGTACTTGAAAATGATTTTTCGGGAATGCTGCTTTCCGTCAACGGTCGCGAAGTTCACGTTCCGTTTGTCGGAAAATTCAACGCCAGCAATCTCACCGCCGTTTACGGAACAGCCATTTTGCTCGGACAAGACGAGTTGGAAACATTGCGCATTATCAGTTCGTTGGATTCTGTTTCAGGGCGTTTCGAGCCTTTGCGTTCGCCGAGCGGATATACCGCGATTGTTGATTACGCGCACACACCCGATGCGCTAAGCAACGTAATTGGCACGATAAATCAGGTTTTGCAGGGAAAATCGGGACGATTGATAACCGTTGTCGGTTGCGGCGGCGACCGCGACAAAACCAAACGCCCGATTATGGCGCAAGAAGCCGTAAACGGAAGTTGGAAAACGATTTTAACTTCGGACAACCCGCGCACCGAAAATCCGCAGGATATTTTGAACGATATGCTCGCCGGATTGGATAACGAACAGCGCAAAAAAACGCTCGTCATCGCCGACCGCCGCGAAGCCATTCGCACTGCTTGCACGCTTGCGCAAAGCGGCGATGTTGTTCTCGTTGCAGGAAAAGGACACGAAAATTATCAAATCATCGGAACGGAAAAGTTTCATTTTGATGATAGAGAGGAAATAAAAGAATTTATAACAATCTAAAATATATGGTATTATGATAACGCGCATAGAAATAGATGGATTCAAATCGTTCAAAGAGTTTAAAATGGATTTTACTCCTTTGACGGTAATTGCCGGAACAAACGCTTCGGGCAAAAGTAATCTCTTTGATGCAATACAGTTGCTATCTCGTTTGGCAGAGGTAGATTTAAGAACGGCTTTCGGTGAGCAAAGAGGAGACGCAAGTGAATTGTTTTTAAAGTATGACGACACAAATTCTGTCAGTGAAATATTTTTTGCAGTAGAAATGCTGGTCGATAGAAAAGTCAAAGATAATTGGGGCGGAGAAGATGAATTAAAATATACTCGCCTGCGTTATGAATTAAAAATATCCCGAAAGGTGAATGAAAAAGGCTTTGAAGATTTGTTTGTTACTCACGAGTCTTTGGTCAATTTAAAACACCAAGATGATACTTGGATAAAAATAATTAGCAAAAAAACTTTGGAGCAATGGCGCCCAAAAGTAATTACAGGTAAAAGAGCCGTGCCGTACATTGCGACTGAATACTTATCGTTTGTTGTACCACAAGATGGGAAAACAGGAAATAAAAGGGTGTTTTCTGTAAAAGGGGCAAAACAAACTGTATTAAGCAGTTTTGTAACCGTTGATTTTAAGCATATTCTCGCAGCAAGAGAAGAAATGAGGAGTTGGAAATTTTTGCAGTTCAATCCAGAGGATTTACGGGAGCCAACTCGTATAGAGCCTAATATAAGCGATATAATTTCTCATAGTGGAAAAAATTTGGCGGCAGCATTATTTAGAATTAAACAAAACGATGAATACAGTTTGATAGAAATTTCGCGCACATTAAATAACTTTCTGCCTGAATTTACAGAAGTAAATGTGGAAGATGATAAAGCCAATAAGCAATTTATCATAAAATTGACAGCAGAAGATGGGCGAGTATTCTCCTCTCGGGTTTTGTCCGAAGGAACTTTACGCCTATTAGCACTTTGCGTTTTGCTATATGACACTCAACACAAAAATCTATTGTGTTTTGAAGAGCCCGAAAATGGTATTCACCCACTCCGAATCAAATCAATGATTGATGTTCTCAAGGATTTGACTACTGATTTTAGTGATAGAACATTGTCTGCACGACAAGTAATAGTTAATACACACTCGCCTGTATTGATAGGAGAAATGTTGAAATGGAAATCAGACAAATATATCAGTGTTTGGTTTGCAAATATGACTACGCTGATGACTAGCTTTGAAAATCAGAAGTATAAAGTTAAAGTTACAAAAATTATCCCTGTAAGCATAGAGTCACAAACATTTTTAAGAGATTTTTCTATACAGGAAAGACAACTTTCGTTGGCAGAAGTGAAAAACTATTTAAATACAGCAAATTTCAAATAAAGAAACTATGCCACGACGACAATTATTAATAGGATTATATACAGAGGGAAATACCGATGTGCGTTTTTTGACAAGCATTATCAAGCGAACTTTTGAGGAGATTTGCTTTGACTGTCAAGGAGATTTGGAAATATTGGATATTCAGAATATCAAGATAAATAAAAGTACATTTTCGGAAGATGTGATTAGTGTTGCACGCACAGGGACAAACGATTTTGGGATTATGGTGCTTTGTGTTCATACAGACGCTGACGATAATACAGACACCAATGTTTATCAAAATAAAATTAATCCGGCACTTAACGTTCTTGAAAATAGCGACGAGGACATTTGCAAAAATATTGTTCCTGTCGTTCCTGTACAAATGACAGAGGCTTGGATGCTAGCAGACAAAGAATTGCTCAAACGAGAGTTGGGAACGAATAAAAACGATAATGAATTAGCAATTTACAAAACAGCAGAAGAGTATTCCGACCCGAAAGAAGCAATCAAAAACGCGATTGTAATAGTTAATCAGGAACGTACAAGGCGACATAGAAAAGATTTAAACATTTCGGATTTATATCAACGAATTGGTCAATCCATATCGATAAATAAGTTGAAAGATGTGCCGTCTTATTCTAAATTTCAAATGAATATACGCGAAGTTTTGAAAAAAATGAACTATTTACACTAACTATTGAATTGTATACAACAAAATAAAAAATTATGGTAAAGTCAAGATGCGGTATCGTTTGTGAACCAACAAAATGCAAAGAAGCCTTTGGTGTTGATTGTTTGGGTTGCGTTTCGATGGAAAAGCCTTTTTGGGGCGAATGTGATGTAAAGATTTGTTGTGAAGGCAAAGGATTAGAGCACTGCGGATTATGTGCCGAATTTCCGTGCGATTTACTTAACAGTTTTGCATATGACAAAGAACACGGCAACAATGGCGAAATGATTGAACAATGTAGAAAATGGCTCGCGATATGAAAGTAAAAGTAATAAAAAAATATCCCTCAGATTGGGATTTTATACAATTTCCAACTTTTCCGAAAGGAACAAAAGTTACAATGGACAAAGACGAGGATAACGAATTTTCGGGTTGGTATGCTTGCGAAATTGACGGACACCAAACCTATGTGCCTCAACTATTTGTGTCTGACGAAAAATTGACACGAGATTACAATCCGACAGAACTTGTACAAGAAGCAGGCGATTTGTTGGAAGTGCAAGAAATTGTTCACGCGTGGTTAATCGCAACCAACGAAAAAGGCGTAACAGGCTGGATTACGGCGGAAAATGTTGTGAGTGTAAAATAAAAAACAACTGAAAAAAAAATGGATAAATATACTGAAAAGTCGAAAAAAGCGTACAACAAAAAGGCAAGCAATTATACCGAAACGTTCGACTACAAATTTACAAAAAAATTGAAGCGGAATTTCGTTGAATATTTATCCACAGAAAATATCGACGGTAAAAATGTCTTGGATATTGCTTGTGGAACAGGTGATTTACTCAACGAATTGCACACACAAAATGTAATCGTCGGCACAGGAATTGACATTGCCGAAAATATGATACAGGAAGCCGAAAAATTATACGGCAATCAGTTTCAATTTCAGACGGCAAACGCAGAAGATATATCGATAGAAACTGAAACACAAGATGTTGTGTTGATTTGTTGTGCATTTCATCACATAAGCAACCCGACAAAAGTGTTGTCGGAAGTCAATCGTGTATTGCGCAAAAACGGATATTTATACATTGCCGATTTTCTGTTTCCGCCGATTGTAAATGGAATACTTAATCACATAATTTACCTGATTCACAACAGCGGCGACGTAAAAATGTACAGCAAAAAAGAATTAGAACGCTTTTGCGCCGAAACAGGATTTGTTGTGGAAAAATACAGCAGAATTGATTTTACAAGTTATATCGCAAAAATTAAAAAACCGTAAGAGCGAAAAAAATTGCCCTTACCAAAAAACTAAAATAAAACTATGCTTTACCATTTGTTTCAATATTTAGACCAAAATTTCGACATTCCCGGAACGGGATTGTTCAATTTCCTTTCGGTTCGGACAGGATTTGCTTTTATTACGGCATTGCTGATTGCGACGGTTTTCGGCAAGAAAATTATTCACATTTTGCAAAAAAAGCAAATCGGCGAAACCGTTCGCGATTTGAACTTAGAAGGACAACTCAGCAAAAAAGGAACACCAACAATGGGCGGATTGATTATCATTTTGTCCATTCTCGTTCCGCTGTTGCTGTTTATGGATTTGACGAATATTTATACAATTCTGATGTTGATTGCCGTCATTTGGATGGGCGCGATTGGTTTTTTGGACGATTATATCAAGGTTTTCAAAAAAAACAAAGAGGGTTTGAGCGGACGTTTCAAAATCGTTGGACAGGTTGGTTTGGGGTTGATTGTCGGTCTGACGATGTGGTTGAGTCCCGATATTGTTATTCGTGAAAATATCGAAATGCTATGCACGGAAAGCAATCAAATTGAGGTATTGGCACAAAACGTAAAATCCACAAAATCAACCATCCCATTTTTGAAAGACAACAACCTCGATTACGCAGGTACGTTCGGTTGGTTGGGCGACAATGCACAGTTTTTTGGATGGATTTTGTTCGTTTTGGTGGCGATTTTTATTGTTACTGCCGTGTCGAACGGTGCAAATCTGACCGACGGATTAGATGGATTGGCAACAGGTTCGTCGGCAATTATGGGCGTTACGCTCGGAATTTTGGCGTATGTTTCGGGCAATATAAATCACGCAGGTTTTTTGAATATTATGTACATTCCGGGTTCGGGCGAACTGTTGATTTTTGCAGGTTGTTTGGTCGGTGCGGCAATCGGATTTTTGTGGTATAATTCGTATCCCGCGCAAGTTTTTATGGGCGACACAGGCAGTTTGATGCTCGGTGGAGTGATTGCCGTTTTCGCCATTGCGATACGCAAAGAATTGTTGATTCCGATTTTGTGCGGTGTGTTTCTGGTCGAAAGTTTGTCGGTTATTTTTCAAGTCGGCTACTTTAAATTCACAAAAAAGCGATACGGCGAAGGACGGCGAGTTTTCAAAATGACGCCTTTGCATCATCATTTTCAAAAACCGGGCGACGGAAGTATTCAAGCCATTTTTCAAGCCCCGAAAATGCCAATTCCCGAATCAAAAATCGTAATTCGTTTTTGGATTATCGGAATGATTTTAGCGGCAATTGCGGTTATTACGTTGAAAATAAGGTAAATGAAACCGCAAAGAGAAAAAGAGGCGCAAAGGAATTAATAGTTTAAATTTTATTCATTATGAAAAATATCGAAGAGGACTTGCTTTCAAACTTAGTTTTGGGCTGTGCTATAAAAGTACATACCGAATTGGGACCGGGATTGTTAGAATCTGCTTACGAAGCGTGCTTAAAATATGAATTGACGAAAAAAGGATTGTATGTAGAATCTCAAAAAGTCTTGCCACTAATTTACGACGGGATTAATATAGACTGCGGATTTAGAGTAGATTTATTGGTCGAGAATAAACTCGTTGTGGAATTAAAAGCCGTTGAAGCATTAAACAACATTCATTTAGCACAAATAATAACTTATTTGAAATTGTCCAAATGTAAATTAGGATTGTTGTTAAACTTCAATGTATCAAGACTAAAAGAAGGCGGAATAAAAAGAGTTGCAAATAATCTATAAAGAAATCTTTGCGCTTCTTTCTCTCTTTGCGGTTGTAATAAATCAACCGCAAAGAAAAAAAGATACGCCAAGAATAAAGTTTGAATAAAAAAACTTTGCGCTTCTTTCTCTCTTTGCGGTTATGAATAAAATCGCAAAGAAAATAAACTAGTTCAAAAAAACACTATAAATTATGCAAAAGAAAGCATTAGTAATAATTGACATTCAAAATGATATTACAAAAAATTACAAAGATGTAATCGGAAATATCAATAACGCCATAGATTGGGCAACTGAAAATAAAATCCACGTTGTTTACATACGGCATTATAATTTGTCAGATGGTACGAGAACTTTTAAACCCAATACGCGCGGAGCAGAATTAGTTTCGGATTTAAAAATAGTTTCGGAAAATATTTTTACAAAAAGCAAAGGAAACGCATTGACCAGCGAGGAATTTGCCGAATTTATAAGCAAAAATGGAATAAGTGAATTTTACATAACCGGCGCAGACGCTATTGCTTGTGTTAAGTCAACCGTTTATAATTTACTTAAAACAAATTACAAAGTTAGTGTCTTATCAGATTGCATTACAAGTTATGATAAAAGGAAAATTCCGGAAATGTTGGATTATTACAAATCAAAAGGAAGTGAAATAATTGATTTATCAGCATTAGACTGAAAGACAAAAGATTGCGAAATGTAGGGACGAAATGCTTTCGCCCGAAAAAACGAAAGAAAATGAAAAAACAAAGAGGATTACGCAGATATTATAAAAATCTTGTCATTCAGAATGACTTTGAACAAATGGAACTTTTAAATTTCCAAGATGACCCGAATGCGTGGTTTGATATGTGGCATTGGCATTTTGACTGGTGGGGATTTGGAAATAACAGTTTTAAAAGAAGAAAACCACATCTTGACAAACTTTTTCGTCATTTTGAAATACTTATTGAAAAGTCAAAGCACTTGAAAATTGAATTTCAACTTTTTGCGTTTATTTTGGATAAAGATAGTGCAAATGATGCGGTGTTTTTGCATACTCAAAATCCAAATAACAGCGATTTTCCTTTGAATTGGGAAAATATTTCGGAAAAATGCACATTGAAAAATAAAGATTTAATTGAGTATATCAATCAACTGAACGAATACGAAAAATTTTATGGCGTTGAAGATGAGCCTTTTTGTATTTTGTTCAAAAAAAATATTGGAATACAATTTTAGCAGAAAATTCTGTAAAAAAACGAAAAATATGAGTAATAATTCAAAAAAATCAGAAAGTTTGCAGAATCCCCCTGTGGGGGATTTAGGGGGCTTGATTGTAGTCCTCGGTGCAGGCGAAAGCGGAACAGGCGCAGCCATTTTAGCACAAAAACAAGGTTTTGAAGTGTTTGTTTCCGATTTTTCGGAAATAAAACCCGAGTACAAACTTATGCTCAACAATCACGCCATTCGCTGGGAGGAAAAACAGCATACCGAAGCGTTGATTTTGAAAGCCGACGAGGTAATCAAAAGTCCGGG
>Ga0123355_10001819_pt1 | contig 29822 bp, 30 predicted proteins | sample TergutEmb28metaG_3_FD_89872 | JGI IMG/M metagenome (GOLD analysis project Ga0123355, IMG submission 89872) | Embiratermes neotenicus P1 segment gut microbial communities from Petit-Saut dam, French Guiana - Emb289 P1 | ecosystem: Host-associated > Arthropoda: Insects > Digestive system > Gut ... | reverse complement strand
TCATAGTAAACATCTCCCCTGTGCTTTTGCTTGCTTATAGAGTATTATTATAGCATATTTTAGGGGATTTTTCTATGCTCTTGCATCGTGGGTTGTTTGGGTTTGTCAACGGGTCGATGTTGGCCCGGTGGTAGCAGGCCATCTGATGTAAGTGTAGCCTTGGGTGATTCACATGGTGTTGATAGGCTTCGTGTACGACTTGAGGAGGGTCAAAACATTATAATTCTGAATTTAGCCTATGTTACTTTTGAGCAACCATAATCCATAACACTTTTCATTTCGTAAATATAGCTTTGGAAAGGCTTGGTGTTAATTGATGTTTCAAAAGTTATTCTATTCGACATCTATTCCCCCCTCACGCAACATCTCTTTAATTTCGTCTTCTGTGGCCAAAGCAGGTGTTCCATCAGGGTTTAGCATTGGTGTAATGGTCACGCTGCTCCCTCCATTCACACCACAATATACATATATATATTTGATACGACTCTCAACATGCACTGCTTCAAAAAAGTTACCTCGGGCCCTGATATCATGATATCCAATTTTTTTAAACGCCATGCCAGGCATTTCCACATATTTCACTTTATTCCTTCCAAACATTTTGTCTCCTCCTTATTTCATTTGTACAAATAATACCACAAGCCATCAAAAACTTCAACATAACTACCGCCGCCATCCCGCCATTAGCAAGGATGGCGGCTTTCGTTATGTGTCGCTAATTCTTACCAAATAATTCTTTAAATACATCTTGTGCCGTTTTACCATGTGCTGTACCTTGCGCTTGACTAAAGTTTCGGCCATGATGCTGCGATTTAAATCGCGCCCAGTCCGACCTAATCCGCTTTTCCCATTCCCCAAACTTTTTAATGATCTTTGGATCTTTTTCCATGCGTATAGCAACAACCCTGCCCAGCGGTGTATCTGCCGATAATCCTGACAGCAGGCTCATAAATTCTGCCAGGGTAATGTCCGGCTCTTGTCGCAGACGTATGGCGTATTGGGCAGCAAAGCTGGATTCTATTAATGTCTTGTCATACTCTAGATCATAACAAAATCGGCTATACTGGCTGTTATCCGGCTCTTTTTTGAAATCGTTCTTGGACTTCCTCAAAACTAATGTCAAACATGGCTGCATAAACATAAGTTATTAGGTTTAAAAAGCCATTAAGCGGCAAATCCATCTCTTGTATTTGTTTAAAAGCCGCCTTGCCAAAGGCAAATTCTAGGATTATATCCTCCTCGGCTCTATCGCCCTTGGTTTTCTCAATTTCTTTTTGCATCTTGTCATATGTGCTTTTGCGTGTATCTACAGCAAATAGCCTGTCCCCAATTTGGATCTGTGGTGCCTCGGTAATCACCTTGCCATCTGTTGTGTAAATCTTTGCCATAATTCATCCCCCTTGTTTTTTATTGCGCTTCTGTGTAAGTTGGCACCCCAGTGGATAAGCACTCGAATTCAAGTGTATTTACCGCGGTAGGTTCGCCGCCGGATGGTGATGTTACATTAACAATGCAGCTCATATCCATGCTGTCGCCGTTAGGAAACTCCACTCTAATTTTGGTGCAGGTATCGTTGCCATTAGCAAAAGCCAGGCTTGCGGCATAGTCATTGCCCTTGTCACCAAAATGGCGCTTACCACTTAGTGTGATCGTTAGTCCTTTGGTTGTCACCATCCTGTTTTTCCAACCCTTGGCATTAAGCGGTGTCCACTCCTCAATACCATTGTCTACAGCTATGGTCAGGGTTTCCATCTCCCTAACAATAGCCATGTCGGCCTCCTGCGATGCCGCACCTTTTGTGCCCATCTTAAATACCATTTCTGCTACCGGAAATACCATAAAACTCCCCCTTAAAATAGATATTTATGAGCTATACTCATAAATTCATTATACCATACCTAGAACTAACATTCCATACCATCTTTCTGTTAGCAGCTATACACATACACATGTGCATATACATACATATACACAAATATAATCCTTGACAAAACTTAATATTTGTTATATAATTTCACAAAGTATAAGGGGAGGCGGTCTTATGCGCAAAAGCAATATTGTTATCGTTGTGGTTCTTACTTTTGTGTGGATAATTCTGGTAGAAAGCCTGTCTCCTATCGCCATTATTACAGGCGTTGCTATTAGCGCGGCCTGTGTTTTTTTTGGCAAAAAATTCCTGCCATTAGAGAAGATTAAAGGCGTAAACTTTAATCGCTTGGCTACCTATCCATTCTTTTTGCTGGGCCAAATATTCTCATCCAGCATATATGTTAGCAAAATAATTCTTTTTGGCGCAAAAACAGATATAGTACAGGTTCAGACCGATATTGATAATGATTCACTAAGGGTCATGCTAGCAGACTCAGTAACATTAACCCCCGGCTCTTTGCTATTAGAGCTAAAAGACGAAAACATGACCATACTGTGGCTTAGGCCAAAGGCTGCGCCAGAAGTAGAGCATACAACAGATCCAGGGCGACAAATTATGGGTAAAATAGAAAAAAGATTGATGAAAGCGCAAAGGTAAAGGTGGTATCATGGATATTGCAATGAATGTGATATTTTGGGGCATGATAGGCATTTTATTTTTGTGCTTTTTGCGGCTAATTAAGGGCCCCAGCATTTGGGATAGGTTGCTTGGCATGAATATTGTTGCAACAAAGATTGTTATAATCATTATTGTTTATGCATCAATCTTTGATACTGCTTTTTTGTTGGATTTTGCTATTATATATGCATTATCCGGCTTTATAGGCACCATATACATTGCTCTTTTCTTTGCAGATAGAAAGCGCAAAAGAAAACGAGAGGATGAAGTTGATAATGACAATAACCACAATTCTTGAAATAACGGGCCTTGTTGTCATGTTTGCCGGCATGGTCTTTATGTTAATAGGCATACTTGGCATTTTTCGTTTTAAATGCTTTTATGCCCGCATTTTGGTGGTCTCAAAGGTAGATACCGTTGGTGCCGTTGTTTTTTTATTGGGCCTTGCTATTCATCATGGTTTTAGTTTTTTTTCGGGCAAATTACTGCTAATCGTAATAGTTATTCTAATATTGAGTCCACTGGTTGGCCACATGATTGCGCGCTCGGCCTATACCAGTGGCCACAAGCTGTCCGACCCATACAAAGGGGATGCAAATAACGAGGGAGACGGCCTATGATATATGCAATAATGGTATTTTGGATAGCTACCGCACTAATGATACTGCTTGAGCAAAAAGTAGGCAGGGTTATCATTTATTTTGGTGTCTATTCACTTGTTGCAGGTGCTGCTTTGCTGATTTTAGGCGCACCCGATGTGGCAATGGCCGAGATCGCAATATCTGCATTTGCAACAATCTTTTTTGTAATCGGGGCAGAAAAATACTACAACCTGACCCAAGGGCTTGATATGAGCGAAGAAGAAAAAGCCGAAAAAATAGAAAAAAGAAATAAAGGCAAAAGAATCGCAGCCTATGCCGCGCCTTTGGTTTTTGTCGCTGCCATCTTTGGCTTGGTACTTTATTTCGCTCCTGGTTCAGAACATAATCCATACCTTAAAGAGCAGTATATAACCCGCTTTATGACAGAAATGGGTGGCGAAAATGCCGTTACATCAATATACCTTGGCTATCGTGTATACGATACCATTTTTGAAGCCCTGGTACTTGTTGTAGCAGTCGTTGCTGTGCTGCACATGTCCTGGTTCGAGCGTGCATCCATTGCAGATGGTATTCATAGCGATATAAACCGCTCCGGCCTGGCTATTTTCATCATCCGTATCATTACACCACTAATCCTTGTGCTTGGCATATACCTTATAGCCAATGGTTTCTTAACCCCCGGCGGCGGTTTTCAGGGCGGTGTTGCTGTGGCCACATTCTTTATCTGTCGCTATATGATTTATAATATCTTTGACCTGCCAATAGGCAAGATTTTGCGAATGGAAGAGCTGGTTTTTGTTAGCATAGTGCTCTTTGCAATAGTCGGCATTTTTCTTGGCACCGCGGCCTATATTCCGGCGCATCTGTTGGTTGCCTTCCAGAATGTCTATCTAGTAATAATGAATGCGCTAATAGGCCTTAAAGTTGCCTGTGGCTTTACATTGCTATTTTATAGATATGTTGGCATAGAAAGATTGGAGGACTGGCGTTCGGAAAGGAAGGGCGATAAAAAATGAATCTAGCTAACATATCCGCAATAGAGATCTTTGCCCTAATAATGTTCTTCATAGGTTTTTATGGCATAATCACAAGCAAAAATGTCATAAAGTCTATTGTTTTCGTTAGTATTCTAGAGATGGCTGTCATCATCTTTTGGGTCGGCTTGGGCTTTAGGGTTGGCATGGTGCCACCTGTGCGCCATTTTCTAGAGACCGATATGGCATATATAGCAGACCCATTACCCCAAGCATTAATGATAACAGCAATAATAATAGGCATGTCTGTAACAGCTGCAAATATCGTAATGCTAATAACCTTGGTACGCAAAGTAAAGTCAACTGATTGGGACACCATTAAAGAAAAAAGTGCAGAGGAGTAGCCTATGCTTACCTATTTTGTAATAATTCCAGTGCTGCTAGCCATCTTCTTATATCTATTTTCTAGCGCGAATGTGGGCCGTATTATTGCCATAATCGCGCAGCTTGGTTTGGTGATTTTTTCGTATTATCTTTTTACCCTTAGCCATGCGGGGGATGTTGTTACTATGGTTGGCGGCTATCAGGGGGTTATGGGTGTTGTGCTGCGCGCAGATACAATGAGTTCGGTTTTTATCCTGCTAACAACTTTTATGTTTTTTATAGCTTCGGTTTATAGTTTTAATCAAGAAAACGGCAAATTCTTCTGGCTTTTAATGTTTCTTTGGCAATCCTCACTAATAGGTATTTTTCTTACCCGCGACTTTTTTAATATCTTTGTACTTATAGAGGTTGTAACTCTGGTTGTGGCCATACTTATCATGTTTAATCGTGGTAATCGCGCCATGTATGATGGCATTATATACCTAATGGTTAATATAGTCGCCATAAAGTTCTATCTATTTGGCGTGGGTTATGTGTATATGCTAACAGGTGTGCTTGATATGAATTTGGCAGCGCAAGTGCTGCGCGAAAATCACCCCGCAAGCGCGCAAATCCTACCATATGCCTTTATTATGGTCACAATAGCCCTAAAATGTGCATTGCTGCCGCTATTTAGCTGGCTGCCAAAAGCACATGGCACACCCGGCGCACCTCCGGCAGTTTCGGCACTGCTTTCTGGCGTGCATATAAAAAGCGGCATTTACCTTTTCATACGCTTTCAAGATGTTTTTGAGCCCATCGCCGCAACAGAATTCTTTATGATTCTTGGCATAATAACAGGCATTGGTGGTTTTATTTTGGCCATGTCTCAATCAGATATCAAGTTGATTTTGGCTTATCATACAGTGTCACAGGTAGGCCTTATTATGACCGGCCTAAATATGCCTGACTATATCTCGCAAACAGGCGCATTGTACCATGTGTTTAACCACGCCTTCTTTAAGGGCGGGTTGTTCCTTGGTGCAGGGTTGCTAATCAAGGCATATGGCACCAGAGATGTATACAAAATCCGCGGAATCATGAAACAATACCCACTGCTTGGCATAGCCACCTTAATGGCGATTTTAGGCATTACAGGCGCGCCATTATTTAATGGCATGATCTCAAAATATCTAATTACCTATGGTGCTGACCCCATAATGAACGGTGTGCTCATTTTCATGTCACTTGGTACAATCATCTCTTTTGTAAAGTATTCTACTATGTTGGGCGGAAGTGCTCCGGCAGAGGTTGTCGGCATTAAAATAGATAAACACAAACAACTGGCAGTGCTGGCTTTAGGTTTTATGTGCCTTATAGGCGGCATTTTTAGCGGCCAATTTGTCTACTTCTTATTTAGAGTGCAAACCGACGTTAGTCTGGCAGGCTATTTTGAAAAAGCAGGCATTTTTGCGGCTAGTCTTGCAGCAGGCTATTTTATATACAGATATTATGTCTCTAAAAGCAAATTGTTTAAAAAAATCAAAGGTTTTGACTTAGGCTTTAGAAGCATCTGTATTTCCATCGGCACTGTATTTGCCATATTACTTCTCTCAGTCTATATTTTTTGATTTTTCCTTTCGGCGAAATTTACTGCTTTTGGTGTTGTTTTGCTGATTCATCATCGATTTTTCCATTGTTTCGCGCTGTATATCGCTCGCGTGTAGACTTTGAGCGGTCGCCAAGGCTGTATTTAGCTCCTCAATTTGTTTTAATAAGCCTTCTATTTGCTTGTCTTTCACAGAAATATGCAGGTTCAAGGCTTCCAATTGTCGGTCCTTTCTATCAAGTTGTTGATATAAATAATCGTCATCAGTATCGATGCTGGCCGGTGGTATTGCAAAAATCCGCCGCATATTGTGAAACTGCTCTTTAATCATGCCTTCGCCTTCCGGATAAACATAAACAACACCGCCAACTCTTGTTGTCAGGTTATTTAAACCACTTGCCAGTGGCTCCTTTTTCATTTTTTGAAAAACGGCCTGCTTTGTAACACCAATTTCTCCTGCCAATGTTTTTATGGTCTTCATGTGTATCAGTCTCCTTGGTTTATGTTAATCTCATTGTAAATTATTGTCAATTGTACTATAAATATACATTGATGTCTATATCAAATAATGCTTGATTTTTCTACAAATTGTTATATAATATATGTATGTGTATACAGATGTATATGTTTATACACATACATATACATATAGGAGGAAAACCATGAAAGAAATAATTTCAATCATCAACCAAAAAGGTGGCGTTGGTAAATCCACAACCGCTCATGCATTGGGTTGCGGCATGATTATGCGCGGTCATCGCGTTCTATTTGTTGATTTGGATGGCCAAGGCAACCTAAGCCAAACCTTAAACGCAGAAGATGCCGAATATTCAGTTTTAGATGTGCTTGTTGGTCGTGTTTCTGCTACAGATGCTATCTCCATAGTTGGTGACAAGCATGTGCTTTCATCAACCCCATCACTTGCCGGGGCAGACACATTAATAGTCGAGGTTGGCAAAGAATTCCGCCTGAAAGAAGCACTGGAACCACTGTTTGATGAATATGACTATATAGTCTTGGATACGCCGCCTGCCTTGGGCATACTAACCGTTAATGCTTTAACAGCATCAACCAGTGTAATAATTCCGGCACAGGCAGATATTTACAGCCTGCAAGGTATTGACCAATTGATGGGAACGGTTGATACCGTAAAAAAATATTGCAATCCAGAGCTAACGATCAAAGGCATATTGATAACCCGCTACAACCCACGTACCGTGCTAACAAGAGATATCACAGAAATTATCCAGTTTAAAGCCAGGGAGTTAGGCGCAACATTCTATTCCAATCCCATTCGCGAAAATATATCCGTCAAAGAAGCGCAAGTTAGCAGGGACAGCATTTTTAACTACGCACCCAAAAGCAATGCTGCCGAGGACTATGAAAGCTTCTTGAAAGAAGTGCTAGAGGAGGATGTTGCATGAGCAAAAAAAGCTTTAGAGACAACCCGGCCCTGCAATTTGTGAGCCGTGCAGAAAAAGAGGTCAGTAGAGAAACCGTAGAAGAAAAAATCCCCGAAACAAAAGAAGCCAAGGAAATTAAAGAAATCAGGGAAATTGTCGAAAATTTTAAGATTACTCCGATTACTTTTGAGGCAAAAAGCAAAAGATTTAACATGCTTATACGACCTTCTGTTTACATAAACCTAAAAAAATTAGCACAAATCCAAGGCACCAGTGTCAATGATCTTATAAACAAAATTGTTGAAAATTATGTGGAAATAAATGTAAGATAACCCATATAGCATTTAAACGCATTTTAAGCTATGTTTTTTGGATCTTAGCTAGCATGTGATGTAAAACACTACCCGTGCTCACAAGCACCAAAAAACTATGCTTAAAATGCCTTTAAACAATATTACAGATAAAACATCATGACCTAAATATTTTCAGCACCAGGACTTTACTTTTTTCGCATAGAATTTAATACAGCCAAAATAGCCACTCCGCTATCAGCAAAAACAGCCCATATTATATCTGCCATGCCAAAAACAGCCAGCAATAGCACGCCAAATTTCAAAACCATAACCATCACAATATTCTGTTTTACAATCCGCATGGTTCTTTTGGACGTTTTAATAGCTGTTGATAATTTCGATATCTCATCGGTCATAATCACTACATCAGCCGCCTCCACAGCTGCATCAGAGCCCATACCGCCCATGGCAACACCCACGTCTACACGGCTAAGAACCGGTGCATCATTTATCCCATCGCCTACAAAGGCGATTTTCTCGTTGGGGTATTTTTGATATAGCTGCTCAACCATTTTAACTTTTTCATCAGGCAGCAACTGAGCATAAACCTCATCAACGCCAACCTCTGCTGCTACGGCTTTGGCAGTCTCTTCTCTATCACCACTTAACATTACGGTTTTTTTGATTCCCACCTCTTTTAATTGCTTTATGCCTGTAGTAGAATCACTTTTGACGACATCGGCTATCACAATATAACCCATATACTCACCATTTTGTGCCACATGTACCACACTGCCATAACCCACAAACTCCTTGTATGCAACATCACATCGTTCCATCAATTTTGCATTTCCAACCAGAACAACTTCACCATCAAACATGCCTTTTAAACCTTTTCCATGGATTTCTTCAAAGTTTTCAGAGTCAATCTTCGGTATGTCTATACCTCGTTTATCACACTCAATAATCATGGATTTAGCTATGGGATGATTCGAAAAAATCTCAACAGCCGCAGCAGTGGATAGCAACTTTTCTTCGCTGACTTTTCCAGTGCTCACTATTTTCACAACATCAGAAACACCTTTGGTGATAGTACCTGTTTTATCAAACACCACAATGCTTACTTCACTAAGATTCTGCACAAAAGTGCTACCCTTCATCAACACACCTTGTTTGGACGAAGAACCAATACTGCTAAAAAAACTAAGGGGAACCGAAAGATGCAATGCACACGGGCAAGAAACCATCAAGAATATTATACCGCGCAATACCCATTCATTAGGTTCGGTGTAAGAAAACAGAAATATTGGCACAGTCATAAGCAGTATGGCCGCCATAGTAACAATAGGGGTATATATCTTTGCAAATTGGGTAATAAATCGCTCTGTTTGTGATTTTTTAGCAGCAGCAGTCTCCACCATTTCCATAATTTTGGATACTGTAGAGTTGCTGTAATCCTTGGTTACTTTGATTTTTAACAAAGATGTTAGGTTTATCACACCGCTTAATATCCCATCATCAACATTCGTCAATCTAGGTAAAGACTCACCTGTAAGCGATAGTGTATCCAACTGACTAGAGCCCTCCACCACCACCCCATCAAGCGGAACTTTCTCGCCCGGCTTTACAAGGATTACATCACCAATTTTGACTTCTTTTGGATCCACCTGTACAACTTCGCCATCAACAACAACATTTGCAAATTCAGCTTTTATATTCATTAGGTCGCTTATGGACTTTCGCGAACGATTTACAGCCATATCCTGAAAAAACTCACCAACTTGAAAAAAGATCATAACCAGCACAGCTTCATAGTACAGACCAATAGTGATCGCACATATGGTTGCGATAGACATGTGAAAGTTTTCATTGAAAATATCACGTTTTATTATACCCTGTACAGCTCTTGTCAAGATATCTATGCCAAAAACGACATAACTTGCAACAAACAACCAATTTGCCAAAGACCAGTCGCGGCCAAATAAATCTAGAGATAGGATGTCACTAAGATTAATCACGCCAAAATTTGTGGCCATTAGAGCAATGAGATACATTATGCCGCCAACAAGATACCTAGCCAAACGAACCCTCAAATTTTTGTCTAACCCGCTAAATGTGCCTTGAGATGAGCTAAAATTAATGCTTGACATAATAATCACCTATATCATAAATTTTTATGTGAAGAAGATGCTCTAAGCTTTGATTTAGCAAGCTTTTTACGTGTGGGTCGTCAAGTGAATAATACACTGCTTTTCCTTGTTTGCGAAATTTAACCAAATCGTTTTGCCGTAATATTCTCAGCTGATGAGATACTGATGATTGGCTGACACATAAGGATTCCGATAATTCACCAACACAAACCTCGCTTTTTAGCAGTGCGTACAGTATCTTTAATCGAGTGGACTCTCCTAAAACTTTAAAAAAATCCGCTATATCGTACAAAACCTCTTCATTAGGCATGTTTCTTTTAATTTGCTCAACCTTTTTAAGCACCAAGCAACAATCCATCATGCAATCATTAGGGCATTCTTTTATATCATTCATAGAGTAACCCCCTTAAACATCTTATGATAATGTATGAGCACATGTTCATACATTATCATAAGATTATTTCTTCGCTAAACAGTATTTTGCCGGCGCTTTAGTGGACAACAAAAAAATGCACATATTCGCGTGCACTACATACATCTATTTATACTTGTTTTATACTTGTTTTATACTTGTTTTCCGACCCTGCTATTCAGCACCCAGAGCGGGTCACAGAACTTACTTAACGAGATTCATTTGCAAACTTAACGAGATTCATTTGCAAACTTAACGAGATTCATTTGCAAACTTAACGTGTCATACAAAATAGCTCGTTAAATGGTTGTGGATATGTTTATAAGGTGTTGATAAAGTTGTGGATAACTCTAAATATTGATTTTATAGGCAAAACTCGGGCTAAAAATCATTACTTAACGAGATTCATTTGCAAACTTAACGAGATTCATTTGCAAACTTAACGAGATTCATTTGCACTATACCGAGAGGCCTTGACTCCCTCGTTAAGTTATGGTAAAATTGTGGATATCTTGTTATTAATTTTGTGGATAACTGAAAGGAAGGCTGCAATGATGGTAAAAATTAAAGACAACTATGTTGTCACAAAACGAAATGTACTAAATGAAATCAGAGCCAATACTATGTCATTGCAAGAGCTGCGCTTTTTTAGTATTTATCTTAGTAAGATAAATCCGGCTGACAAGCGCACCAGGGTTGTACGATTTCCAATAGAAGATTTTAAAACTATTATGGAGATAGGCAGAATCAATGTCGACCATATGAAATCCATCACCAACAGCTTGCTTAGTAAAGTTGTTAATGTGCCTAATGATACAGGTGGTTATACTGGTTTTCAACTATTTAAGCAATGTATAGTTGATATGGATGACGATGACGGGTGGTATGTAGAAATTGATGCCCATGACAAAGCCCTGCCGCTTATGTTTGAATTTAAAGATCGCTATTTCTCATATAAGCTATGGAATGCCTTGCGCTTAAAGAGTGCGAACCAGCTGCGCATGTACGAAATCCTAAAGCAATACGAAAGGGTTGGTGAGAGGGTTTTGCCGGTTGTTGAGCTAAAAAACCTCCTTGGTATAGAGCCCACAGAATACCCAAGATACGGCGATTTTCGCCGCTGGGTACTTGATTCTTGCCAGGCGGCTTTGGCAGAGAATACGGATATAACCTTTACATATGAGCCATTTGGCAAAAAAGGTCGTGGCGGCAAAGTCATGCAGCTTCGCTTTATAATCAAGAAAAACGAAAACTTCATTGACCCTATTTCTTTGGCAGATTTTATGCGCAACAACAAGGTATCTGATAAGATTATAAGCAAAAACAAAGATAAAAGCAAGAGCAAGAAATAAGTTGCTTTGATTGTGAAAATGTTTTATAATTATTATCAAGAGGTGATATTGTGGAAACAGCAAAAACTAAAGAAACCATAGACTTGGTCATAAAAAATATCGAAACGGTGATTCTGGGTAAAACACAAGAAATAAAGCTGATTTTATCAGCATTTTTAGCCAGTGGACATGTGCTTTTAGAGGATGTTCCCGGCACGGGCAAAACTATGCTTGCAAAAACACTTGCAAAATCCTTTGACTGTGATTTTTCCCGGGTGCAGTTTACGCCGGACTTGTTGCCATCAGAACTAACCGGCATTAATTTTTACAACCCAAAAACCGGCGATTTTACCTTTCGTAAAGGCAGCCTATTTAGCAATATAATTTTGGCAGATGAAATAAACCGTGCCACACCACGCACCCAGTCAGGTCTACTAGAGTCCATGGAAGAAGCGCAAATCACAGTTGATGGCACCACATATCCGTTGCCTTCACCATATCTTGTTATAGCAACACAAAATCCAATAGAAATCCAAGGCACATTTCCGTTACCGGAGGCTCAGTTAGATAGGTTTTTGCTGCAATTAAGCCTGGGCTACCCAACCCAAGAAGAAACAGTGCAAATCCTAAAGAATTTTGCACAAAAAGAGCCGATTAAAGAAATATCACCTGTATGTGACAAGCAGTTGATGCTTGATTTACAGCAAAATATGGGCAAAGTTTACATACATGATGATGTTTACAACTATATTACGACAATTGCCAATAAAACCCGCAAACACGAATCCATAGAGCTGGGAATCTCCACACGTGGCATAATATCCTTGGCAAAAATGGCCCGCGCATACTGTGCAATTGACGGTCGCGAATTTGTTACACCGGCAGATGTGTTATATCTAATACCCTATATATTTGCTCACAGAATAGTTCTAAAAGGTGGCATAAGAAACCGCAAAGATGCCACAAAGTCCATATTGCAAGAAATAATAGAAGATACCAAAGTACCTGTAGAAGATTGGAAGCAAAAATTATGAAAAAATTGATACTAACAGCATTCTTGATACTTATGATGATGCTTGCTGGGTGCACAGAAACACCAGATGCGACCCTTAAAACCATTACACCCCAAGAAGCTATTGAAATAATGGCAAATACCGACCATGTTATAATTTTAGATGTGCGCGAACTACACGAATTCAACGAAGGCCATATTCCTAATGCGGTATCTTTGCCTATTGGCGAGATCAAAGATGCTGTACCGCATATGATACCAAATAAAAATGATATAATCCTGGTCTATTGTCGCACAGGCAGGCGAAGCGCGGATGCTGCCGAAATACTATCAAACTTGGGATATACCAGGGTATATGATTTTGGTGGAATAGTACACTGGCCGGGCGAGGTTTACTAATGGTTATTGTATTTATGGGCCTGGTGGTTTTGGGCCTGGTGGTTTTGCAAAATTATGTTTACAATAAATTATGGGATAAGGGTTTATCGCTTGATATCAGGTTTTCTTCAAAAGAGGCCTTTGAGGGTGATGCTCTTTATTTGCACGAAGAACTGACAAACAACAAGCTTTTGCCGTTACCCTGGGTTTTTGTTAAATTCAGTGTATCACAAAACCTGATTTTCGAGGGTGATGATCGCAAAACCACATCCGATGCTCATTATCAAAGCGATCTGTTCACAATCAAGATGTTTCAAAAAATCAAGCGCAAAATGCCTTTTGTATGCGCAAAACGCGGCTATTACCGGCTGCGCAAAATAAACATGACATGCAGCAACCTGCTTCATAACCGCCGATTTGACAAAAAGCTTGCAAATGCATCAGAGTTGACAGTTTTTCCGCGATTGATTGATGACAATGTTGATATCAATTTGATTTACAAAAACCTTGATGCTACAATGCTTTCTAACAGCCTGATAAACCCTGATCCTTTCGAGTTTCGTGGCATACGTGAGTATCAACCAACCGACCCAATGCGTGATATAAACTTTAAAGCATCGGCGGTTGCACAGCAATTGATGGTAAATATTCATGCGCCAACCTGCGCCAAGCGGCTTAAAATTATACTAAATACTGAATATAATCGCAAATATCCAGAATTTGAATTATATGAACAAGCCATACGCTTGGCGGCAACAATGACCGATAAATATATAAACCAGGGTGTAAACCTGAGCTTTTATACCAATGGCAAAGATGTCGCATCTGGCGATGATATAACCATAAATTCAGGCGAGGGCCGGGGGCATATGCATAAGATATTCCAAGCCCTGGCACGTATAAGCTTAAATTTTAAAGCGTCAAATATCTCAAATTACCTAAAAAACCAACAAAATAATGGCCAAAACCCTGTATATTTTATAATTTCACCGTATAACGAGCCTGATTTTTTGGATGCCATAGAAGATATGAAAAACCGCGGTCTATCAGTCTTTGTTGTGGTGCCTATACAAAAGGGCATTGATACAGCAAACTTCACCCAAACTGAAACAATGCGCATTTGGGAGGCTATGTGATGAAAAAACGCAAACTTCTAATGAGCATTATATCAAACCTAGTTGCTTTCATAGTGTTTTTTAATGTTTTTGCCTACGTATACGCAATGCAAAACATGACCATACCCTGGGGGCATCTTTGGTTGGCTGTGCCCTTTTTCTTAACCATGCCGGTGCGTGCAAAAGTCAGCCAATTATGGCTGTTTTTGTTATTGCATTTTCCTTTACTGCTCCTGCCTATTACGGCAATGGGTGATGTATGGACGATGATACCAATTACAGGCCTTTGCATAGGCATGATCATCTATTCTATAGACAAAAAAATCAGGGGCGAAGCAAATATGACAGGCCTAACTGCTGTGTGGATTATAGCTCTATTTGCTGTATTATCAATGTTATATGTAGCATACCTACCATATGCTTATGGCGCCGGCATCCTGCTTAATATAAGCAGCCTAATCTGCCTGGCAGCAGTTATTCTTTTCATGCATGTGGACAATATGGGACTAAGCATGGATTTGCTCGCGGTTAATAATAAAAAATCCGCACACCGCACTATTCCAACAAACAACGTTATTATGGCAATATTTTTGACTATAATCATAGTTTTTGGGGCATTGTCTGTGTTGTTTCCAAGTGATATGGCTATGGCCTTACTAGGCAATGCTCTGCTAGAGCTATTGCTCTTCCCTTTGCGCATTATTGTGTATCTAATCAGCCTTATACAGCTGCAACCTTTGGCAGATCCGGACATGGTAGTTATGCCAGATCTGGATTTTGAAGGATTAGAAGAACTGGAAGCCAATGAATCCCTAGCCAATGTATTATCTATAGTAACTGCTATTATGCGATTTTTAGCAGCGGCTGTGGTAATAGCTGTTGTGGCTGGCTTCTTAATAGCGTTATTTTACAGACTCTACCGCGCTTTTCGCAAAAAAATCAGGCCCGAAGAATCATTGTGGGCAACTGAAGACACGGTCACCAAACTAGAATTCTCGCTGGGTGATCTAAAAGAACTGCTTCCACGCTTTAAAATAGGCATAAAGCATCCGCTGCGCCGGGCGTATATTAAAAAAGTAAATAGCCACATAAAGCAAGGGACAATAATACACAAATACCACACAACAAATGTAATAGCAAACAAAATACGCCCAAAAGAAAATATAGACGAATTAACACAAAAATACGAAGAAATACGATATGGGAGAGATTAAATCATGAAGAAAAAAAGAAAAAAGAGCAAGCTCATACATATCGCGCTTATTATGGTATTAGGCTTTGGCGGTGCTCTGACTTACTTTGGTTATGATTATTTTTTATACTGGCAAGATGGCCGCGCCGCACAAGAGCAAACAGACACAGTGCGCAATATGTTTAGTAGCCAAATGGATGATATTAACCAGCTAATATCCAGCACAGAGCATACGAGTATTGCCGTCGGCAATACTAACAGTAACAACAATGAGCCCCCCGCCATCCAGACCATATCCTTTGATACATCCCCACTAAACCAAGCCCGGGAAATGACAAATAACCCCGATATAATAGGCTTCTTATTTGTAGATGGCACTGATATCACAAATGTAATACTGCAAGGCAATGACAACTACCACTATCTGCATCGCGATATGTTTGGTAATCACAATGTAAATGGCTCTGTTTATATGGATTTTCGCAATAATCCGTCTTTTACAGATCCAAATACCATACTATACGGCCATAATATGAACAACGGCACCATGTTTCATAATGTGCGATACTACATGCGACCCGAATTCTTCGCAGCGCACCCGCTGATCAAAGTTTTTACAGATGATCAATTGTTTATATACGAGATCTTCTCAACCTTCTCTACCCGCGTGGATAATGCCTATCGCATGGATTTTGACTACATACAAGTGCAGTTTGAAGCCGGTGACGACTTTGACCAGCTGGTAGAGCAAATGCTACAGCGCAGGGTATTTGATACGGGCATAACCGCCACAGGCGATGATAGGCTGCTGGTGCTATCCACCTGCACCAATGTTAATCGCAATACCCGCTATGTGGTTGTAGCGCGGCTGGCGCAAGAATTTATAATTGAAAACCAATAGGAGGCAACTATGGGCTACTACAAAACAGAAAAAATTAACGATTGGTTATACGCAATATATGACCCGGGCGATGTCTATATCTATGTAATTCTGGGTAATAATGCCGCTGTGGTTTATGATACAGGCTATGGCACTGCCCCCATCATACCCACTATTCGCGAAATTACAGGCCAAGATATGCCGCTAATCTGCATATTAGGCCACGGCCATGTGGACCACGCCTGTGGTGCCTATCAATTTGATGCAGCCTGGATTTATAAGCCTGATCTGGAGCTATGCCGCCGCCACACCAGCAGAACCGCAAGAAAATACGCAATAAATATGATTGCAGAAAGAGGAGGCCATCTGCCACCAAATTTTGACGAAGAAACCTACATTCACAGCGGCGTATGCGAATTAAAAACCCTAGAAATCGGCCAAATTTTTGATATAGGTGGCAAAACCATAGAAATAATCAACATGGAGGGTCACACACATGGCTCTATAGGCGTTTTGGTGCGCGAAGAGCGCGCGCTATTAACCAGTGATGCATCAAATCTACAACTATGGCTTTTCCTAGAAGAATCAACATCCAAAGACACCTATATAGCTATGCTAAAGCGCAATCTAAACCTAGACTTTGATACATTCTACATCGGCCATGATACCAAGCCATTTGATAAATCCTGGTTTCATAAATTCATACAAGTAGCAAAAAATGCAAATATAGCCCAATCAGTGCCTTTCCCCCGCCTGCCCGAGCGCAAGGGTATGAAATACACAGAGGGGGATGTGAGCATCGTGATTAGTGAAGATAAGCTTTAAAGAAATCTCTTGCAAAAGTGAAAAACACCCCGAACTTGTAGATAAGTTCGGGGTGCAAAAAATTAATAAGCAAACCGCAAATGCTCTGCTAATAGCAAATCTGCAAGGATAAAGAGGGGTTCACCATCTATTGTAAACCATTGCTCAGGGATATCATTAATAATAACAGCGGCAAAACTACCAACAGACGCAATCGTAAATCAAATCTCTATCGTGTAATCCTCATTCACTATGCGCAGTCTCGCGTCTAGCCCTCCGTAGAGCCCGTGATTACCCCAAGGGAATCTGGTAGTAAATTCATCGCTAGGGATGAAACTACTCAATAAGTCATGTATAACTCGCATCTCTGCTTGATTAAAGTTGATTTTTTCGAGTTGTTGGCCACCGACTATGCTCACAAATAGAAAGTCATCATTCATCGTTACTGGTAAATATTCAAAAACCCCTTCTGAAGCTTCCTTAGGATGACTTGTGATAAGCATAAGGCTTGCTAAAAGCATGCAAATTAAAAAAGCGGATCTATTCATTATTTGTCCCTCCGAACTTTGGAGTTTCCTCTCTTGTTTCTTCAACGGGCAGTACCGCTTTTTTCAAGCGCAACCCTATGATTAACTTAGATATAAACAAGATCAAAACCAAATACAACACCAATAGCAACAATGGAATCATAAAGTTATCACTGGGCATGGCGGGAAAACCATGCACTGGCATTATAAAATAGCTCATAAACCTAATTAAAAAATAAAATGGTGATACAGGGTAAATAAACAAAAATGAGAAAAAATAGCTGGAAATAGATAGAATAATGATAAATGCGATTAAGCTATTTTTTAGCAAATGGCCAATAAAAATCCCGAAAATCGCACAACTCAACAGGTATATAAATGCCCCTAGCATAGCTTGCAGATAATATAACACATCTGGCATCCATAGGCCCTCTATTTCATACAGACTCAAAACCAGCTGTATTTCTTCTGTTTGGCTTACCTGATTGTATCTAATATGACCTATAATCAACCCCAAAGCAGATACAATAATTAATAGGGCTGCTATAAAACAAATAGCGGCCAAAATTTGTTTTTTAAGAATATTGATGGGTTTTTTAGAATTATCTGTTGTCGTACATTTATTTTTATATATAAACGTTGCAATAATAATGCCTGCTAATATCAGATTAAACTGACCGACAATTACAAGTCTTGTCAAGACATTATTAAATATCCAAGATGGATGAAAAGACAGAATGCTATAAGTATGAGAAAAATTATTAGAAGTTACTGAAATCGTGCCGCCTGAAAACTGCATATCAGAGCCATGGATTATATAGGCGTTTTTCAATGGCGAGTATCCAAATATATCCATATCACGGTTTATTGTTTGTGGTGCTGATTCAATAAAAAAGTTCACCCATTCGAGATTGGCGTACATTGATGTATATAAAGTGTACAAGGTAATAAGCACAATACAAACAAACATAAACACGGAAACTTTGTCAATAAATAATTTGTCTTTTAATCCAGAGAAAATAATCATAAATCCTCCTAACTTTATAATTTCAAGTGGCCGCTAGAAAAAGCGACCACTTGATAAAATGTTATGAGACTAGTGTCGTGCAAATGTGTAACCACCGGTTGTCCACATGTTGTACTGATGCCCTGCGAAATGCATTTCTGCAAATGAAAAGAAAGTACCTAAAATATAGATATATGCATTTGATGGAATGGGCATATGCATGGCTGAAATCTCTATTCTAGGCTCTAGGAATGTTGAGTGCTGAGGCCCTCTGGTTATGCTCATATGCGCAGGGCCAAACCCAATCATTCTTGCGTTGGTATCCATCTCCCACCATGCCTGAGTGGTCATTGTGCCCAATACTCCAAAAAGGCCATCTGTTCGAGTTGTGTAGGAGCGAGTAAGCAACCTTCCGCTGGTACCAAATCTTGGGCTGATATCAAAAATATCTTCGTGATGAATGGCATCTTCAACATAAATAAGTTCTGTATAAGTACCCGCTGGATTATTATCAAAAAAAGCAGATACCATAACCGAGCTTGATATGACAAACACCATTGCCATTATTAACGCGAGCAACCTTCTGTTTGAACTGATCAAAAAATCCATCCTTAAGTTTTTTGTGTTGACATATTTTATTATAACATATCGATATGTATATTGATTGTAACACGGATTACTCCCCATGTCAATATAAAAATATTGCTCAAAGTAACATAACTATTAAGAATGTGACACTTTTAGTTAGTAAGTATTACTAACTTATGTAGGAAAGTGATGTAAATTAAATCTCTGACTTGTCATCCTGAGCTTGCGAAGGATCTCATCATGCACAATCAAAGATCCTTCGCAAGCTCAGGATGACAAGTCGTGCCTTGGATGGCATTTTATATCTTGGATGACGCATTGGGACAGCATATCACAAATCAAAATGCCATGGAAATTGCAAAAAAAAGGTATTGACAACTGTTGATTTATGTTATAGAATTATAGAGGATTGTTTTTGCTTTCTTTTAATTTTGCGAGCATTGCAACCAAATACATATATCCTAGGAGGGGATAATTATGAAAAAAAGGAGAATTGCATCATGTGTCATAGGAACGGCCATGGCTGCAGCGTTTGTGTTTGCCACCCCGGCAACTACATCTGCCGTGCCTGCCAATCCCTTTGCTTTTGTCTTCCAACAGGCGGATAACAGCGAGGTTACTCTTAACTTCCGTGGTGACGAGTTTTTTGCCTGGTGGGAAGATGAGCACGGCAATATCGTATCCTTTGATCAGGCCAGCGGCAACTGGAGATATGCTTATGTTGTCGATGGAGTAATAACACCTGTTGGTGCTGCGGTTGGGCAGTTTAATGCCGATACCGCAGATTTTGCGCGCATAGAGCGCGGTGCCATACTGCCGCTGATTGCAAACAGCTGGCGCTTTGACCCGGGCAACCCAATGGTTGAATTTGCAAATGGCAGGGTGCTTATTGACCACACCCCGACCGCAGCGCAGCCAACACCGCAGCCGGCACGGATAGATCAGCAGAATCAAACAATCGATATTACACCAATCCAGCCGGGGCAGCCTATTACGCCGCCAAGAATACCGGCAATCCCTAATGTTGTTGGGCCGCATACCATAACAGGAACCCCCGGCCCTGCGCAACCACCGGCCACATTGCCACCGGCCACCCCAAGCCCAACCCCAACGCAAACACCAGGGCCGGGCATAGGCGGCGGAGCAAGCAATATGTTGGCTCGTGATGTGTTTGCTGCAAATATCGAGGCACCAAGGCTATCACCAATGTCCACAACGGCGGCCGGCAACACAGCGCCGCATATACTAATCAACCAACGCCTGCTCGTATTGCTTGTAGAATTTGACAATATGACATTAAACAACGATTCGGCGTTTTACCACAACAAATACTTTAATACCACACCAGGGGCCATCTCTGTTGCAAACTACTTCAGAGATATGTCCGGCGGGCATGATATTTTTGTTCCGGCTGGTAATGTAGCCCTGGGCGGCAGATTTAATGTTTCGCTGGCAGATGCAGATATGACCTGGGCGCAAAATGGCGTAGATGTAACAATTACGCCAAGTGTGCATAATGGCATAGTGCGTGTGCAATTGCATATGAATCATCCTGTGGGCACCTGGGCATCACCAACGGGCCACCAAGCTACCAGGGATGCAATCTCGCTAGCTTTGGCCGCAATCTACGAAAACACAGACTTTAATTTCCAGGATGTACACGTTGGTGCAGTATTTGCCGGCGGCGAAGCATCTGATAACTACAACCCAGGCGGCCACATTTGGGGTCATGCATGGCAATTTAGGGGCACAGCCGTTGGTGAAAATCAATGGATGCGCTATATGGCATATGGCGAAAGGCAAAGAGGTGGCCACACAATGGGCATAGGCATTGCCGTGCACGAGCTGGGCCACGTTCTGGGCCTGCCTGATCTATACGACCTTTCCGGCCAATCCGAAGGCGTTGGACCATACAGCCTAATGGCCTTTGGCAGCTGGGGCCGTGCAGCAACAGACCTTGCAGCGGGCCATAGGCCAACAGCCTTTGACCCATGGTCACTGATTCAGCTGGGTTATGCGCGCCCAACCATTATTTCTAGCGGCCAATGGCGCGGTAATATCAACAGCCTTAACACAGGAAATTACAATATTTTGATGGTAACAAGCCCTGCCGGTCCATCCCAATACTTCTTGCTGGAAAATCGCCAGGTTGACAGCGTTTGGGATGCAGGCCTAAGCCAGTGGATTACAACCCAAGAAAGCCGCGGCGGTATTATGGTTTTCCATGTTGATGATGCAATGCGCTCGGCAAATCCGGCAGATATGATGCGTAATAATAACAATCGCAACCATATGATGGTAGATGTGCGCGAGGCGGACGGCTCTAGCCTGCTAGGTACTTCTGTAGTAAACTGGGCAGCAAAACAAGACCACTTCTTTACTGCCGGCAGCTTTAATAGCTTTAATGCAGACAGCAATCCAAGCAGCAATTTCTTTACAGGCTCTGGTGCTGCAAATAGCCGCACTGTACCTACGGGTATTGAAATCATAATACATGGCGAGCGCGGGGATATGATGGAAGTAGAAATTAACCTGGCGCAATCCGGTGGTGCTACATCCCCTGCAATAGGCCCACCACAAGCAGGCGCAGCAGCATCCCCGGCAATACCACAGCAAGCACCAATGGCACCGGGTGCGGCAGCAGCCACATCACCGCAGAGCAATGCGACAGCGGCAATGGAGCAAAACCATACCAGAATACGTAACCAAGTATTACTGGGTGCAGATCTGCCAACGCTAATCCTGATGGAAGGCGAAAGTTATTTACAGCTTTCTGCCCAAACATTGGAACTTCTAGTTGATAATGGAACCAGCCTGGCGGTTAATTCTGCTACACGCAGCACAGTGTTTTCACCCGAAGCTCTAGCAGAGATGCTGGCTGGTGGCGATAGTGAATTTAGGCTCTATATACAATAACAATTGATAAAAATAAAAAACCGGGGCGCACGTCCCGGTTTTTTATTGTCATGCTATTTACTTAGCGCAATTAATCCGATATAATATCGTGAGGGGGCGATACATAGTGCAAAAATTGAAACTAGGTATAGATATAGGCTCTACCACGGTTAAGTTGGCTCTTTTGGGCGAGGATGACCGCGTAATTTTTGGACGATACGAACGGCATTTTTCTAATATTCAAGAAACCTTGCGCGAACTGTTTGAAGCAGGAAGGCAGGAACTTGGTGATGCCGAATTTTCTGCACGAATAACAGGCTCTGGTGGATTAACAATATCACAATGGATAAATGTACCCTTTGTGCAAGAAGTGGTGGCCGCCAGCCACACAGTAGAGATGCTGGCGCCACAGACCGATGTAGCAATAGAAATAGGCGGCGAAGATGCCAAAATCATATATTTTACAGGTGGTATAGAGCAGCGTATGAACGGTATATGCGCAGGTGGCACAGGCTCTTTTGTAGATCAAATGGCTACACTGCTGCAAACAGATGCAAAAGGCCTAAACGAGCTGGCCGAAGGCCACCAGGTGATCCATCCAATAGCAGCGCGCTGCGGAGTATTCGCAAAAAGCGATATCCAACCGCTGATTAATGAAGGTGCGGCCAAAGAAGATTTGGCAGCCTCGGTTTTTCAGGCTGTAGCCAGCCAGACCATATCCGGCTTGGCGCAAGGCAAGACGATCCGCGGTAATGTGGCCTTTTTGGGCGGCCCATTACATTTTTTGCCACAATTGCGCAAGCGATTTGAAATTACACTAAATCTGCAGCCAGAAAATATAATAATCCCAGAGGATTCGCATTTATTTGCTGCCATGGGCGCAGCTTTTATGGCCGGCAATGATATTGATACAATAAATTTTGAAACATTATTACATAATCTGCAAAACAATAAAAAAATTACCCACGAAATAGCCAGAATGAATAGCCTTTTTGATAGCCAAGCACAATTGGATGATTTTATGGCGCGGCACAACCAAGCCGCCCTGCCACGCCAAGATCTGGCTACATACAAAGGCAAAATATACATAGGTATTGATGCCGGCTCTACCACCACAAAGCTGGTAGCCATATCAGAGAATGGTGATCTGTTACACTCCCATTACTCGGGAAATATGGGCAGCCCACTAAAGGTTATAATGTCAGCATTAAAGGAGCTATATGCTGCGCTGCCAAAAGGTGTAACCATAGGCGGCTCTTGCGTTACAGGTTATGGCGAGCATCTGTCCAAGGCCGCACTAAATGTTGATTATGGCGAGATAGAAACCGTGGCACATTATAAAGCTGCTGCCTTTTTTGAGCCTGATGTTGACTTTATCCTTGATATTGGCGGCCAAGATATGAAGTGCATGCGCATAAAAAACGGCGTGATAGATAATGTGCTTTTAAATGAAGCCTGCTCGGCAGGTTGTGGATCATTTATAGAAACCTTTGCAAAATCGCTAAATATGGATGTGCCTGGGTTTGCAGATATAGCACTATTCGCAAAAAGCCCGATTGATTTGGGCTCGCGCTGCACTGTTTTTATGAATTCTCGCGTAAAACAAGCACAAAAAGAAGGTGCCGAGGTTGCAGATATCTCTGCCGGCCTATCCTATGCCGTAATCAAAAATGCTTTGCACAAGGTGATTAAAATCACCGACCCTGCAGAAATGGGTAAAAAGATAGTGGTGCAAGGCGGCACATTTTTAAATAATGCTGTATTGCGCACCTTTGAAATGATAGCAGGTGTAGAGGCTATTCGCCCAGATATAGCAGGGCTGATGGGTGCTTTTGGCGCAGCCCTTATTGCACGCGAAAAAATGAACGACAGCGGCTTGCAACTGTCAAGTTTATTGGATGCACAAGCCCTGGACAAGCTAGAAATAGAGCCGACAATGACCCGCTGTAAACTATGTGAAAACAATTGCCTGCTAACCATAAATAAATTTAACGGCGAAGCTAAGTTTATGTCCGGCAACCGCTGTGAACGGCCCCTTGGCAAAATGGCCGGTAACAACATCCAAAAAGGTGAAAATCTATTTGAATATAAAATGGATAGGATGCTTAATTATGAATCCCTAGCATCGGAGGCTGCCAGGCGCGGCACCGTGGGCATTGTTAGGGCACTAAACACATACGAAAACTACCCGCTTTGGCATACTTTTTTTACAAAACTGGGCTATCGCGTTGTGTTATCGCCCCATTCTTCTCGCATTCTTTATGAAAAAGGTCTGGAATCCATGCCTAGTGAATCAGTGTGTTATCCTGCTAAATTGGTGCATGGTCATGTAATGGAATTAATAGAGCAAAAGGTAGGAATGATTTTTTATCCCTCTATTGTCTACGAGCAGCGCGAATTTGACCAGCCCTCTGATTGTTTTAACTGTCCCATCGTTACAAGCTATCCCGAGGCAATAAGGGCCAATGTGGACGAGATTCGGGCACTTGATATTAACTATCGTAATCCATTTTTAAATATTAACAACAAAAAATCAATGCTAGCCGAGCTTTGCGCAGAATTTAATGACATACCAAAAGATGAAATCCGAACCGCTTTTAACGCTGCCTGGCTAGAGATGGATAAAGCTAAAAACGACATACGCAAAAAAGGCGAAGAAATGCTGGCACAGCTCGCAGGTGCTGACAAATACGCAATAGTGCTGGCCGGCCGGCCATACCACATAGATCAAGAAATCCACCATGGCATACCACAAATGATAGCAGCTTATGGTGTGGATGTATTAACAGAAGATAGCATATCACATCTGGCAAATGCCCACCAAAGCGACAAAGGCCCGCTAAATGTGCGTGACCAGTGGGTATATCATTCGCGCTTATATGCTGCAGCAGAATTTGTTAGCACCCATCCAAATTTAGAGCTGGTGCAGCTTAATTCCTTTGGATGCGGGTTGGACGCAGTTTCAACCGATGAAGTGCAAGACATACTGGAATCCACAGGCAAGGTATATACATGCCTAAAGATTGACGAGGTAAATAACCTAGGCTCTGCCAGAATCCGCATTCGCTCACTGTTTGCGGCATTGGAAGAGCGCAAGAAAAAAGGTATAAAGCTGCAAAACGCCAAAAAAAGGCCCCAGCGTGTAATTTTCACCAAGGATATGAAGCAAAAGCACACAATATTATGCCCGCAAATGTCCCCTGTGCATTTTGGGCTGGTGCGCGAGGCTTTTGTGGCATCGGGCTATAATATAGTGATGATGCCTGCCATAGATAAAGAGGCTGTTGACCTGGGCCTGCGTTATGTGAATAATGATACATGCTATCCCGCCATCATCGTAGTTGGGCAATTGCTAAAAGCTTTGCAAAGCGGGGATTATGACCTAAGCAATGTTTCTGTTGTTATGTCTCAAACAGGTGGCGGTTGCCGTGCCTCTAATTATATTGCCTTTATACGCCGTGCCTTTCGCAAGGCTGGGCTGGCCCATGTGCCTGTAATATCCGCATCTTTTAGCGGGCTTGAAAAACACCCGGGCTGGCGGTATAATCCGGCATCCGGTACAAGAGCTATCAGGGCCTTGATTTATGGTGATCTGTTTATGCGTGTGGTCTATGCCACACGGCCATACGAAGAAGTGGCAGGCAGTGCTGATGCGCTCTTTGACCATTGGTACCAAATAGCAAAAGCTGACCTGCACAATGGTAATAACCGTAGCTTTAAAGAAAACTGCAAAAAGATTGTGCATGATTTTGATAATCTGCCGCTACTGGCCGTAATTAAGCCAAAAGTCGGTGTTGTGGGCGAGATTTTAGTAAAATATCATCCCACAGCCAATAACGATATAGTCAGCCTGATCGAAAATGAAGGCGCAGAAGCCGTAGTGCCCGATCTTCTGGATTTTTTCCTATATGGATTTCACAATAGCAATTTTAAATACGAACATTTGGGAGGACGAAAACTTAGCAAAACAATAAATAATGCAGCAGCAGCTGTAGTAGAGCGCATTCGCAAGCCTATGGTAGATGCCTTAAATCAAAGTCAGCGTTTTCATGGGCCAAAGCCAATAAATGAGCTGGCTAAAATCGCCGCACCCATATTATCCATGGGCAACCAAAGCGGCGAAGGCTGGTTTTTAACAGCAGAGATGATGGAGCTGCTGCACACAGGTGTGCCCAATATTATTTGCACACAACCTTTTGCCTGCCTGCCAAACCATGTAACGGGCAAGGGCATGATAAAAGAACTAAAAAGGCACTATCCTGATGCAAATATAGTGCCAATAGACTATGACCCGGGCGCAAGCGAAGTAAACCAGCTAAACCGCATAAAGCTAATGCTGGCCCAAGCCCAAAGGCAACTAGAAACAAGAAAGATAAGAAAAACGGAAGGAGTAAAATTATGAAAAACAAAGCAATGCTTGCTGGATTAATCGCAGCCGGCCTGATGATTTTTGCAGCTTGCGACCAAGAAACAACCGGAGAAGCACCCCAACAGCCACCACAAGGCGGCTATGCCGAATATGACGGCAACTGGAGCCCGCGCTCAGAAATGCTTTATTATGACCTGCACGAGATATTGCGCGTATCAGACAGGCCGCTTTTTGCAGCCAATGGCAGCATAAATCAAGATGTGCTGGACAGCCTGATAGCAATAATAAACGACCCTGCGCTGGACCCCATGCTAAGACCACAAAAATCCGAATGGCCGGGCACACAGAGCTTTGAGACAGAATACCCATATATAGCAACAACCGCCGCGGATTTTTCTGATTTTGTGGTACCGCAGCCAAATAGCATGAGCCACTCTGGGGCTATTGTTATCAAATTATTTGATACTATCCCCGGGCAGGTTGGTGTGCATAATAGGCACCTAACAGAATTTACCAGCCAGTGGTGGCAGCTGGTCTATCGTGCAACGGATGATGGCAAGGATGTGCTAACGCTATGGATGGCACAGCCATACCGCATAACCCATTTTGGTGGCACGCGTTATGATCACATGGTCGGCAGCGTTCAAGATAGATACATTAACCGCGTGGGCGACCCGGAAAGCTCTATTTGGTTTAGGATTGGCGACGGCCTAATCAACATGAATTTAAGTGACGAGCGCATAGCAATGGGCCTGCCGCCATGTAACGACTATTTTCTAGAGGGTAATTTCAGTGCCAGTATGGCAAGATCAAATCTACTAAGGGATATGGCCGGGGTTTTTGATCAATTTGGTATAGAAAACTACCTGGTAGCTCCGCGCAATATTCCGGGCAGGTGGCAAACCTCACTTTATCAAACTGGCGTTAATATGAATCATGATTACTACCGCTCAGGCCAATTTTACACAGCTAACGGTGACCGAGGCTTCATAGGTTCAGAATTTTCGGTAGATGGCTTGGGTGCCACCGGGCTAATCTGGGGCACACATAGGCATTTTGCACTGATTAATGGCAAAGATGGCCTATCCATTGGGCCTGTGGATGGTCACTGGCCAAGCACGCGGCTAGAGCCCACCCACGATGACCTTTTTTGGCTGCCATCAGACTTTGAAGTGCGCACCATGGGTTTTGGCAAGGATAATGCCCTATTCCAAACATTTTTAACAGATGCCGATGACCCGGCAACCATATTGCGCACCAACACAGAGCCTGAAGACCGCCCGGACCACGCAAATGGTCGCTCTGGCCTATGGAGGCTAAATGGCTTTGACCGTGCCTTTGACCAAGATGCCTTGGGCCTACCCCGTGGCTGGATGACAGAGCAAGTATGGCTGCGCTCTCATGATGCCCTGGGCATTGGCAATGCCAATATGGTCTCTAATACAGGTAATCGCTATGGTTATGGCGTAAACCAATTGGCAGGCATGCGCCCTGCCCTGCACTTATCTATAACCGAGCTGCTTAGTTCACAATAGCAAGCATTTCAAAGCTTATTGCCAATCTAACCGCCCTGGCTATAACTCAGGGCGGTATTTTTTATTATTTCTCCAATCAGTGCTGCATCCTGCTCCATGCCCGGCTCCGAATTGGTCATTACCACAATGCCGCCCTGGGATTGATCCTCATAGTATGCGCGCAGCTTGCATTGCATGCCAATGCCCCAACCTTGTGAAAAGAAATATGGGCGGCCTTTTTCATCTTTGTCCAAAAAAACGCCCAAAGCTATATCATCTACACAGCCATATGGGGTCAGCATAAGCCGCGCGGTTTCATGATTTAACACAATGCCGCCCTGGTTATGGTATGATTTTACTAAATCTATCACAATATGGGCCAGTTCGGTTGATGTTATCCATAGGCCTGCGCCTTCAACATTTGGATACACCATTCTAATTTCTTTTACGATATTGCCGCTATTGTCGTGGCCAACGGCACAATCCGCCATGGATATGTCATCATATGAATCCTTGCCCGGCTCCCAAAAGAATGCGCGCTTTAGGCCCAGGGGCTCAAAAATAAGCCGCGCTGCGATTTGCGGAACAGTTTCACCTAGAGCATCCAGCAATACCTGGCTAATAACACGATATCCTATGTCAGAATATTCGCAATTAGTCTCAGGCACATATAAAATCCGGGCAGTTTCTAATGAAAAGTCTTCGCCATCATCATAAAATCCGGCTTGGTGGGCCAGCAAATTAGCAAGTGTGATCTTTGTATTGTTGGTAAACTGGCTTTCAGAGATTTTCCATGATGATAAATATTCGTTTACGTCTTTATACAAATCCAAAACCCCATCCTGCACCAATCGCAATACACATAGCGCAGTGATCATCTTACTAATTGAGCAAGCATGAAAAATGGAATTATTATTTACCATATTACCCGTCCCCTTTTCCAGCACCCCAAAATGCTTGCTGCGCTGCACTGTATTATCAGCAAAATGGGTCACGCTAACACCCGGCACATTAAAGTGCTTCATTCTCTCGGCCATATTCATCTTAGAAACCTCCCATATGTGAATGTATAAATTAATTATACTATAATATAATTATGTATACAACATTTATTTAACTATTCGTAAAAAAACAAGACCGGAATTTCTCCGGTCTTGTTTTTGTTTCATTTATTTCGTTGTTTTATCCTTTTGATTACTTAGCCTGAACTTCTTCAGCTTCTTCCTTTTTCTTCTTAACCATTACGATAACCGCAAGTGCCGCAGAAGATAGCATCAAACCTATTGAAGATGCAATCAAACCAGCGAAGCTTTGAGTATCAGCTGTCAAAGGATTGTCTTGCCAGATTATACCTGTGGTTCCGTCGCCATCGCCGGCTCCATCTTGGCCATCGGCGTCAGTTGGTGCTGCGCCTGCGCCATGTGGATCAGTGCCGTCTCCAAGGCCGCCATCGCCATCGCCGGTTCCATCGCCATAACCATCGTTATCGCCATCGCCAGCTTGACTATCAAGCGATCCTGTGCTAAACAGAGGACCAGGTATATTACCGTTCAAGCCATTGTTACCATTATTGCCATTGTAAGGCACTGGTGCGCCTTGCATTGGTGGAAGCAAACCGTCTGGGCTTACTGGTGTTTGTGCAGGAGGAGTAGCTTGGCCTTGGCCGAGACCACCATTGGTTCCGCCGTTAGATCCGTTGCCGCCACCACCATTGGTGCCTCCGGTTCCGTTAGAACCATTACCACTACCAGGACCAGTACCGCCACCACCATTGGTGCCGTTAGCTCCGCCATTGCCATTGCTGCCATTAGCATTGCCGTTGCCGCTAGTACCATTGCCGCCGTTACCATTACCATT
>Ga0123355_10001818_pt1 | contig 29828 bp, 20 predicted proteins | sample TergutEmb28metaG_3_FD_89872 | JGI IMG/M metagenome (GOLD analysis project Ga0123355, IMG submission 89872) | Embiratermes neotenicus P1 segment gut microbial communities from Petit-Saut dam, French Guiana - Emb289 P1 | ecosystem: Host-associated > Arthropoda: Insects > Digestive system > Gut ... | reverse complement strand
TGTATAATGTCGCACATTTAGGCTTCGGTTGCAAGGAAATATGCATCCATTCCCGTGTCCAAGATTTTCTGAACATTATTTTTTATAGCCTCCAAAACTACCCACATATTTGACCGGGTAATACCAAGGGCAGATTCGGCACCGATTACAAGAACCGGGGTTCGGAAAGTAGCCTTGCTATTGCCAAACCGAACGCCAAAATCTATTGTTATCCCATCCAGTGTCAGTGAGTCCATCTTGCGTGTACGATTCTTTTTGTCAAAGGCCAGTGTAACATCAATCGGCACTTTAAGGACAAATAAATCGGTACCTTCATATCGGTCTTGTTGTACGGTGCTAAACTGAACAGCACTGATACCCCATTCACGCTTCGCAAAGGCCGAAACAACGTCTACCATTCGAGATTCGAAGTCGAAGCCGCCGGCTTCGAAGAAATAATTTGTACTTATGCTCATTACAAACCCTCCGTTTTATGTGAAATAAAAAAAGCGGGAATGATGAAACCTTATACAGTTTCAGTTCATTCCCGCTTTAAGCGTTTTGGCATATACGTCTGCATATGCCTTATTCAATTGTGTTGGTGTGGCTGCCTAATCAACCACAGTCAGTAGTTTGATTAGGTTGTGGATACCTTGGCTTTCATGGCCCAGGATTTTACCTGTGCCGGCCCAATATTGGATTAGCGTGTCATCGGATTTTTTTCGGCAGTGTATATGCCCCGATTGCTCGTTTCTTACGCTATGCTCAATATCGTGCTTTTTCAACTGCTCTATAGCAAATTGTAGTCTTTCATTGGTCGCGTTTTTTGCATTAGACGGTTTCATTGTTGGACTCCTTTCTCATTGGACTGTAAAATTCGTTGCCTTCGCAACAATTACAAGCAGCAACCTTAGACATAGTTTCCCATCCGGAGTTATCGCAAGTGCCGCATAGGTTGTCGGGCTGTGCATCCTTCACGGCCTCGATGATTTCATATTCGCCCGAAATTGGATAATCAGGCTCGCCATCGAAGTCATCGTTTACTGCTCTGTGTAGGTATGGTGTGCCGCAACCGAGGTTAACGTCTTTCCACAACCTGCCTTTGTCGTCTTTGTAGACTGGTCTGTCCCAGTTATCGACTCCAATAAGCTGCAATTTTAACATTACATACTCCTTCCGCCTCTTTGGCATTATATATTGGTCAATTACCATCGCATTATTTGACATATGGATTTTGACAAATAAAAAAAGAGCGGGAATGGTAAACCACTTTTGAGTGATTTTATCCATTCCCGCTCATATATCCCGGAGAAATATCCAGGCATAAAAAAGCTGATTTTACTGGTTTCTATTATAAGAAACGCAGTGCGTAACCTTACACAAAGACTCCTAATAAAATAAGAAGTCGTTGCAACTGTGTAATCCGATGTTTCAATGTAATCCAAAATAAATATGCATCAATTCTACCATATTATTACATATAGGTCAAGGTTGTTTTTGAGAAATGTATTATGCATACCTTGGGCATTCAAACATTTTCTTTTCTAAGTGAAGCAATAATATCATTTATTAATGATTGACTTAATCAGAATTAGTATCTTCTTCATCCGCTTCTGTAAATGTTACTTCATTGTGTAAAAAGGCAAGTGCAAAATCGTCCAAATTGGAATTATTCATCTCAATAAGCTCCAAGGTGTTTAAAATATGGTCTAAAAAAGGAACAAAGACCATAATTGAAAATTGCTGCATTGTTTCTGCATCGCTCAAAGTTCTAGCTTCCAAATAATCACGAACGTCGGATAAAATAAAATCTACACTGAAGCTCCCATGCTCTTCTAAATCAATATATCGCTCAGCTGCAATGCAAAAAGCTATTTTATAAATGGTAGCGTCATCTAATGCATCATCATTAAACATATGTTCCAAACTTAAAGGCATAAGTTCGTCACCGTTACTTTCATAATGCTGTTGATTGAACCCTCCAAAAGCAGTCAAATAGCGTTTATTTAGCTCAACAATAGATGCTAAGTTCGGACATTCCAAAAAATCACTATAAAAACTACTATATTTTTCTTGTATCAATCGTCCCCAACCCCTGAGTGAAACCATAATAGTTTCATACACATTCCCCATGGTGTAAAAATCACTAAAAAACGCATTAAACCCGTCGATATCCCCTATAACGGCCCCACGAAGATGTCGGTTTAACAAGTCGATTGCCACGCATTCATCACCAATCTTTATGCTGTTAAAACTTACATTAAGAATTTTGGCAAGTGCTGTAATCCTGTTATCTTTGGGGTTTCGCTCACCTGATTCATATTTTGCATAGTTTGCAGTACCTATCCCAAGCAATTTGGCTACATACTCTTGGGTAACATCAGCCTTTTTCCTGAAATACTTTATGCGCTTATGGATACTCATTGAAGCCCTCTCCTATCGTACATTTTTGTACATTGTACATATTTGTACCATACATGTCAATCCACTTAAATTATGTAATTTCTTCAAAATAAATGGTGATGCCATTTTATTTAAAGCAATGAAAACGGCATCACCTTGTAATAGAAATTGTACTTTTGAAATTGTTAGGTGTAATATGACCTTCAACTGCTTAGATAGCAACTATCGCATCAGTCTACCTAATGATAATGCTAATTGTCGCCGCCGACAATGGTGTGTTTAGTGTTGAGATTGCTTTTATCACTATACTTCCACATAAAGCCTCCGGCTGATTTGAGCTTGTTTCGGCAAACTTTTATAATATTGGAATTTTTAACACCTGTTTTACGCTCGGCTATCATTACGCTAGGATAAGATGTGATTTCTGATCCATTTTTGTCGTACTGAATTACAGGACGTCTTCGCGCCTCAACAGATTTCTTAACTGGCTCTCCCGTCCCCCATTTCTCATGAGACATGCTGCGATGAAGAACCCCCCTGTCAAACAAAACCTCTTTGCGGTCACACCACGCCAGGTCTTTTGCCGCATTGCTTACAATTACACCATCTACTCCACTTACTTCTGGCTTGTTTTCAGGGTTTGGAATAAAGGCTTCAGCGACAAGTCGATGAACTATTCGAGTTTCTGAGATTCCGTCTTTATAAAGACACACAAGGAGGTAGCCATTTTTATGTGTAGAAGGTTGTAATATTCTACCTTTACGTCTCCATCCTCTCGCATCTATTCGATTGAGCGAACGAACACGCCCAAGATCTGATATCTCATATATTCCGTCGTATCCACCAATAGGCATCCAGGCTTCCTGATTTGTCAAGTTAAACAACCTCACGGGCACGGACACTCCACCTCAGCGCAGGCTGCCCATAGACACAGGTAACTAGGGTCAAAGTGTTCTCATGGGTATGGTCGAGGTTGGATAAATCCGTTTCAGCGATTTGACTAACGCTAACAACCTCATAAATCCGCACACCCATAGTGGTTTCATACATAATCCTGTCGCCAATCTGCAAAGTCCAAATACCAGCGAAAAAGCTACCTCGTCCGCGGTTATGGCTTGCAAGTGCCACGTTGCCATCCCACTGACTCGTATTGCTAAAATGCCCGACATAATAGTCGAGTGTAGACATTACCAGCCCAGGGCGCACCAATGCGGTACGGTTAAGTGCAGGAATCGCAATCCTACCGATTGTGCCATCATCAAATGGAGTAATGGTAGTAATCCGGTTAGTTTGATTTCCTGATTGGGATGATCCGGCACCTTGCATGGGTTGCATTGGTGTATGGGTTATCGTAACCCCGCCATGGGATTGTTCTGAAGGGCTATTCCACGGCGGAGTTGTGTCACTGACAGGGCCTCCGTGCGGTGCGCTACTTCCACTATTGCCGCCGCCTTGCGTTACACTGGTGCTTGCCAAAAATCCGCCTGATTGACTTCCATCAGCATGAACATTTACACCAGCCTCCCCAGGAAGCAAAGCAAACACTGATTCCTCAAGCCAAACTGCATGGCTGGCATTAGGATTATTATTGTAACGCGGAGCGAATGGGTTCAACTGGTTTGTAGAAAACTCCCCACTGAAAAACCCGGTTTGTGAACCATGAGCAGGCGGAAGAAAAGCCGCGTGTCTATCCCTTCGTATATTTTGCGTATGCTGAGGCGCAACATTAGAAGTCGTCGGCCGCCCCCATTGGTTTACAGGAAAGGTTGTTTCAAATCGGTACGTAGGTGCTTGGTAAGCATAATTATGCAACCAATTCCACTGCTGTGTATCGTTCATGCTTCGCCAGTTTGGGTTGGTTTGATATGCCCAATTAAGCAACCAATCCCATCGCTCGGCATCAGTCATGTTTTGCCAGTCCGGGTTTGTAGATTGCGCGTTATTGTTTGTTGTGCTACTCGCATAAACCATTATCGGCGTAACCAGCAGAATTAGCGCGAATGCTATGACTGCCAGAATGCCCGCAATTGTTTTCTTGCATAGTCTTACATGTGTTCTCGTTGTCATAAAGACCTCCAATACATAAATTTGGCTTAAATTTGATTGCGTTTAACAAACAAAAACAGGAAGAGCGGTTGCCAAAGCCGCACTTCCTGTTTTGCTCGCACTTAGTTAAATGTCAGTGGCATCACCCCTATAGTGATACACGACCGTTTCTGCCGTACCAGTTTAATCATCATCGTCAGAGAAATTAACCTCGAACTCATAAACAGGGCTACCAAGAGCATCTTCAGATATTCTGTGAAATGCCTCTTTGTCGTGAAGCACAACTCGTAGCTTTTTATTATCAAGCTTAGATATTGCCCTCTGAACAACTTGAATGATATACCTGTCAGTTTTAGCAGGGTTTCGGCTTACGACATTATCCAGTACAACTGTCGGCTCAGAGCTGTTCACATCTAATTTGATTTTCCCAGCCTTGACAATCTCCCTAGGACCGTCGATGCTATAAACGGTTACGTTGTACCCTAAAAAATGCTTTGCTAAGAAAAAGACTCCGGCACCAACTGCGGCAAGAGCTAAAAGAACACCGAGTACAGCAAGCACATTGCCTGCGGCATTACCAGTGCTGCCGTCGTTAGATTGGTTTGGTTGAGCAGTTTCGGGAGCGGCTTCGGGTTCTGTGACCGCTCCATTCACATTCGGAGTTTCGCTTGTATTCGGGGTTTCAGTTGTACCGGGAAGCCCTGGCACTACAGGAGCCGCTCCCGCAACCCCTAGGTCAACTCCGGGCTCAGGTTCTTCAAGCCATACTTCGATTATAGGCTCACCATAGAATACGACTGTGAATAAAGTTTTACCTTGTGCGGTTCTATATACCGTCCCTATATAATCGGCCGTAATTGTGTAGCCAGTAGTGCGGGTTTGTGTGACTTGCGCTGTAAATGTAGCATATGCTGTGTGACCTGATGCTACAGGATGTCCGTCAATCATAGACATGTTTGAAGCGCGCCAATCTACAGATGCTAACGTAAAAGTCGTTCCACCGTCTGTAATCGTCCGCGGGATAAGCGAATTATCAGGGCTTGACAGGTTTGGAAATGTTCGCTGCCTTGTGGCAGTTGATGTGTGCCTTGTGGTGCCAGCCACTTCGCTTGTGATAGAGTGGAGATCCAAAACCAATATTCCAGCGAAACCATCACGCTCGAAATGAATTTCCTGTTGCAAGTTCGGCAAAATGTCGTTTAAGTTTCGGGAACGGGCTTCTATGGTTACGGTTTCACGTATTTCTCTTGCAGACTCATCTGTTGTTGTTTGCTGAGTCATATAAGCAAACGTAAAATGCTGCCCAAACATATCAAAACCAGTGGTTGATATGGCAGAGGGGTTAACGTCAGGAGACAGGGCGTAAGTTCGGCGTATTGTGTTAAACCCGCTCATTGGCTCATTTACTACATTTATAGGAATGGGGCTCCATGCCCATTCTAGTTCCGTGGGTATTAAGGACTCGTGTTGAGAATAAACTTCCTCTGGGTCCTCATTTTCTACGTTCAGAGCAGTATTTACTGTCAGTACAGGGTCTTGGCTTGACGCAAAAACGGCAGTCCGCAAACAAATGAGCAGCACTACCGCAAATGTCATGCATAAGAGGTATTTAGCCCCAGCATATCGTTTTATGGTATTTGTGTTAATCATGGATTTCCTCCTCGTTTTGACTTTCGCTATTACTGCCTGCTGGCGGGTCTTCATTGGTAACAGCTATCGGTTTGGCTGTTGCTGGTTTTTCTTGATATACACCAAAGTCCTCAAATCCCAGAAAGCCATTTGTCGGCAAGTCCATATCAGCACTAAAAAAACCGCCCTTTGCGTTGTTGATGTTCACAGGACGGTTGCTTATCTGATTATCGAAGAAACAGTTATAGACATGACCAATTTTGAAAACAACCTTCTTTGGCAGAATAAAATGAATTTCATCTCCGGTAGCAGTATCTACAAGCTCCATTCGTCTGTATCGGCCAAGTATTTTAGGTGTGATGCTTACACAGACCCCAGATACATGGAATATTTGCCCGGAACTTATTTTCCTTTTTAAAAGAAAGCCCTTTGCTACAAACGCTATACTAAGGACAGCAGACATGGCAAGCAGAACTAAATCTCCTGTAACCATGGTTACGACAATCCCAACCAGCAGGCATCCGATGCCGCCGCCGAAAAGCATAAGCAGTCGCATGAAAACTGGTTTTGGAATAGCGGAAGTTATATTGTGAGGATTAACGTCACCATTACAGCTTTTCTCATCATCTACAGACGGAAGCGGGCTATGATTACATTCGTGAGTATCATCAGCGTTTAATGCACCTGTTTCATTATCATTCATACAAACCCTCGCTTTCATTGAAACAACTCGTATATTACCGGTCCACGACTACACCCAATGTTGTGCCGTCGCTGATGATTACAATGTTTCCATTCAGGTCTGTTCTAAAGACATGAACACCCGCATTGTCTAGTCTGCGCAGCACATCTTGCGAAAAAAAGCTGTTGTTCGTCCCAGCTGAGATAACCGCAATCGAAGGATTCACGGCATCCAAAAACCCGCTTGTCGTTGCTGACGACGCGCCATGCCTTGCTACCTTTAATACATCAGAAGATAGATGCGCAGCACTGTCCAGCAGACTGGCCTCCACTTCTCTCATAGCATCCCCGGTCAGCATAAAGCTTGTAGAGCCGAATACCACCCTCATTACGATAGAGTAGTTGGCACGGTTATCCCATTCATCGGCAGGATTTGGAGAAAGGACAGTTATTGTCGCGTCCCCAAGGGTAAATACATGACCCGCAAATGGAACAGCTACCTCTGCACCAGAATCTTCGACTGCGACCAAAAAAGCGTTATATGCTGGGGTATCGTGATAAATCATTGGCAACAGTATATTATTTACATTCATTCGCCGTATGACATCAGGCAAACCGCCGATGTGATCTGCAAACGGATGTGTGGCAACTACATACTCCAATGTTCTTATACCTTGGTTTCGCAGGTAGGTGAATACTGTTGTCCCCATTTCAACAGGGCCACCATCTACAAGCATGGCGTATTCACCCTGCATGATTAGAATGGCGTCGCCTTCGCCCACATCTATAAAGTGGATGGATAGTAAGTCAGCAGGGCTAAGGTCATCTGGCTCTGGAGCATCTCTTACCTGAACATTTATATCTGACAAAGGTTCTTCAGGTTCTGCGTTGTTCCGTGAGCAGGCCGCAAGTAGCATAATCGGCAAGGCTAGTAATAAGATTAGCCATGTTTTTCGTTTCATCATTTTCATCCTCCAAATCAAAAACCCTCGCTGTGCGACTAACACAGTGAGGGTTTTATAGAACTAATTGTTTTAGACTTTGTTACGATATATTGCTTTTCGATACTAAGTGAGTTGTGTGAATATTGGGAACGCTCTTTCTTTCGTGCAAATCAATATACACTTGCCGTTCGCTTTTATTAGCGGTCATGACACATTGATTTTCACAGCTTGGACATTTCGATGGTTCATTTTTTCGGTTAAAGAGAAATCGGCACTTGCCGCAAACATAAATCATACAGTCACCCGTTCGAAGGTATTGTTTTTCAGCACTCCCAATGCAATGCCTTTTTCAACATATGCACCTCAAATAATACACAATTAAATGATGTGCAGTAGATTTAGCGTATCATGGCCGTATCAGCAAGTCAATCAGAAATTACCATTGTCCCATTGCTTCAGTCTTAAATCCAACCATGCTGAGTCCCTAATCGCCGCCTGCCTATGTTGTACATAAACGGTAAGGCGTAACATAAATCCGCCCATATACTGTAGCTCTAGGGCATTTACTCCAAAAACAAGATTTTCATTAAGCATCCCATATCCTCGTGCCAACAAAATTTCGTCTGCGATGCTGTTATCTGGGGCTGTGAATATTGCGTAGAGTTCATAGTTAAACTCACCGGGTTCGTCGGCAGACACCTCAAAAGATACATAGAAATCCCCGTCTTCACCTTGTTCTGATGGTGTTTCAAAGTTCCTTATGAAGATATGCTCCATATAAACGGAATAAGGAGTGGATATTTCGGTGTTGGTCAGCGGGTCATAAGCCATGCGCCAAGCACCGGGTATTGCGTTCGGCAGAAAAAACTGTATAAAGTTGCTGCCGGGCCGGTATCGTATGCTTTCCATGTCAACCATATATCCATCGGGAGCTATGAACTGAACAAGCGGGGGTTCTTCATCAAAGACTACCACCACAGTCATGCTGTAAGTGTCGTAGAGTGTGAAGATATCACGGTTTTCCGGTAAGGCATTTATTGCGGGCCTTGTAAGCACATACATAATTAATATTATCACCGCACCAATGACAAGCGAGCTTACTACAAGCAACAGTGCGGTTAGCTTACCCCCATTATTCGCTGTATTTGTTGATTGGGTTTTTCCACTCATAATAATCAGCCTCCATTAAATATTGCGCTTAACAATGCGGGAGATAATCCCGACAGCAACGCCGCCTTCTTCGTCAATACGGGTGCAAACAAACAACACATCGTCGCCTCTGCCGGGTTTGCGGCGGTCAAAGCATTTGTGGGATATAGCCCTGTTTCCGTCTACAAGACTGATAAAGACAATACCCCCGCCGACATCCGTTACCTTACCCATGATGTTGGTTTGTGGTTTTAGTGCGAGTAACGTCTCGCGGGTGGTATCTTCGGTTAATGATTTAATATCGGCCCTTACGCTGAGGTTTTCAGGAGTGTCGCCCTGCACACTTTTCACGCGTACCTGTACGGTATCACCCACAAAATATTTGTCCCGACAGTCGCCTACATAACCCCAGCTAATATCTCGGTTGCGTATGGGGGTTTCCACTCCGAATATTTCAACACGGATAGATAATTGGCTAACGGCAACTATGCGAGCCTCTACTATGCGGTCGGGATAGACCTGTGGCTTTCCGTTTGCGCCTATATTCAAATAATAGCGGCGGCGTAAGCGGTGCATTGCCGATTTTCTGCTTGCAACGGCGGCTCGGTCTTCGCCTTCGCCTGTGATGCCGCGTATCACAAAGTCTATTTCGGCACCAATCATGCGGTTTAACACTCGCATAGTCCGCTCGTTAAACTCGGCATCGCTTTGTTTATCAGGACGCTTCATGCCCAGCTCCATTTCTTTTAATGGAATAGCTATCCGCTGGCCTTCGTAATCCACGATTGATAAAAGGGCACCGTTTTCTAGTTGCTCCACCCTGCCTAAGATACCGGTTAGGTGGGTGCCGGTCAGTTGAGAGTTTTTGATATCGTGCCAAGCGATATCTACCTTGTCTTTGTGTGTTTCAACATCCGCACCGACTTCCAAGGTCAATACCGGTGCAGGCGGCTCTGTCTTTGTTCGTTGCCGCCTTTGTCTTGGTCTGGGTGCAACTTCGGGATTGTCAGCCGTTGCTGTCGCATCGGCAATAGCAATGCTGTTGTCATTGACATCCATTGTATTTGTGGTAGATGGTTCAGTTTTTTTAGGCATTTTTCTTTCCTCCGCTCTTCTAAAATAGGTTGATTTGTGCATGAAAAAAGCCTGCAACCGTTTTAACTTAATCGGGTACAAGCTAATCGTATTGATGGTGGTTTTTTGCTTATCTCTACATATCAGATAGCACATCGTCTATGTCGATAGCCCCAAAAGGCTCATGGACATGTAAATCCTGTACGCTTTGTTGATGCTTTTCTTCTGGTTCCATGCCAAGCTTGCCTTTGGACGTGTCTTTGGATGGTGGAATAATGGGTGCAGTCTTTACTTGTGCCGCTGGCATGGTTGCTGTTTCAGAATCTATTTGTGGTGGCGTTGCCGGGGGCACGCTGCTTGGTTTGTGTCTAACAGCCTTAACCGATGGGATGGGGATGCTCATATCCAACACAGGGAGTTCCTGCTCCATCCGCCAGTTCGGTACATAGTCACGGGCGTTGCAATTTCGTAGTTTCTTGGCCTCCGGGTGCTTGGTATAATCAAACTTTTTCACCTTCAGCACTTTTTGGCCACGGAAGATAACTAATGCATCATCCCTAGGTAGCCTTAAAACTTCATCCGGTGTCATTAGCTTACGCTTGCCAATTGATGAGACTTCCCTTTGCGAAGGCACATAGTTACTTAATCTAACGGATTGCATTTCCTTTGCGGTACTTTCAACACCTACCGTGGTTTCTCCCGTGCGATCCGAGATAAATCTAGCGGTCATTTCATCGGTGCAGCCCAAAAAAATTTGCGAATCGCAATTGCCGATGATTTCTAGCCAAGCATCATCCGGGTAACGATTTCGCATTTGCGCAATGTTTTGGAAGATAACGCTCATGCTTATACGCCTGCTGCGGACTGTACTAATTTTTTTCGGCAGGTCATTTATGACCCCGCAGTTGGCCAGCTCATCACCTAAGATATGCACCGGAACAGGCAAAGCTTGTCCAGGCTGGCTATCCGCATACCGTACCAGCTTAATAAACAGGAATGACAGGAATAGCGAACTTAGAAAGTCGAAAGTGCTGTCCTGGTCGCTAGTTATACAAAAGTACGCGCACTTTTCCTTGCCGGGTAGGGTTAAATCAATGCCGTCACTATGACTGGTGATGGTTCGCAGCGCTTCGATTTGAAAAACCTGTATGCGGTTTGCCAATCCAATAATAATACCGCTTTGCACGTTTTCACTGGCCTGTTGAAATATATCAAAAGGTACTTTTGCAGAATGTCCGAAAGGAAGCGCAGCAAAGGCCGCTTTCAAGCCGCCGCCATCGCCACCCGATGCTACACCGGCCAATAGTTTGTAAACTTCACCGATATTCCTATCGGCCTCCGGATACACTTGTACGACGTACAGGCATAAAGCTTTTAGCAGTGAGATAGCGCCGGTATCCCAAAACGGATCCATTCTGTTATTCAACAAAGTATTGCGTATTACCACATCGCAGAATATTTGTGCCATAAGTTCGGGGTCGTCTCCTTCTATCTCTCTTAGACAGTTCCAAGAATCAGAGTTATTTGGAGATACAAGATTAAAGACCTTGACGTTATACCCTTTATCGCGTAGGTATTCTGCTGTACTGGCATAGAGTTCGCTTTTTGGATCCAAAATCACCTGAGATTCACCACGCCTAACGCACTGGAACACCATGTTTCTAACGTAGGCCCTGGATTTCATGCTACCTGCGGCCCCATACACCGCAACATTTCGATTCATCATAGTGTCTTCGGGAACACAGATTACTTTGCCGTCCAGTTCGCCTAAGATTGTTCCGCGGGTACGTTTCAAATCCTTGGTTACTTCCAGTTCTTGATGCATTTCATCTTCGGTCATCCATCCTGCCGTGCCGTAGGTTCCCTTACTGGAATAAATCAGGTTGCGGTCACTGTCGTAGGTTCCCTGGACTTTGGTGTTTTTGCGCAGGAATATTACAATCAAACCGGTGAATATGCAGATAACAACGAAGCCGTACATGTTGTAGGGATAATTCAGCAATGCAGTGAATACTGCACGAGGCATACCAATCTTAAGCGGAACGGTATATGCGGGCTCTGTTTCGTTTACAGCACCAGATATAATCCCCGCTAGGCCCTGCCCAAATCCGGCATCTCCTCCAAGCCAAGTAAACAATGCATAAACAAGCTGGGAAGCGATACCTGTACCGTAGGTTGCCAGGCCAAGTAGTAATATCCCGGCTATTAGAATTTTCAACTTACCATTCACATGAAATCAACCCCTTCAAATAAATTAGATATGCGACCCGGGCAAAGCCCGGCTTCGCTTCCTTACGGAAATGGCATCGCGCAAAGCGCGATAAAGGTTAGATTGGATAGAGCCGTTCCATGAGCTTTTCAAGGCTCAACGTCTTAAACACCACCATGCCGCCCAGGTACCGCTCCAGCACTTCTTGTTGGAAGTCGAAAGCGATTACTTGTCCAATCTTTCCATGAAGTTGTATACCAGCTCGGAACTGAACAAGCCGCGGGATGTTTAACAGGCAACAAAAAAGGACGGGGTTTCCGTCCTCGGTTAATGCGTCATGTTCTATCGGGTATTTGATGTCCGCGGGTGTGAGCCCTTTTTGCATTGCGGTTTTAAGCGCGGTCATTCTTGCGTTGTCGCATAGGAGTCTCAACTGCGCTTCTCCGTAATCATCATTTGTGATGAAATAGAACGGCTGATATGTCTTGGTAAAGAAATTATGCGAGGCACTTGTCTTCGTGTCTGCTACCAGATACTTTTCCAAGATGTCCATAGTTTTACCAATCATTATCCCGCTCACCGGCCCTCCTTTATATTGCGAAAGCAGCAAGTTTCTACAGATATAATCGTGAACATCAGCCTTGTATCTCATCTCTACGCTTTCACGCCAGCGGGATTCTGTACCCCCTGTGTTGTATATTGCGTAAACGTGGGTTTGGGTGAGCAGGGTTCCCACTGCCCTTGACCCACGGATGGCATTATCATCCTCGCCTTTTTGCTCCCTTGATGAGTAGAAACATGGGCTGGTTATTACCGGCTGGTTCCCATCTGTAGTTGGACTGCCTTTATTCATGAGTGTCTTGTAAGCAGAACTTCCATTAATCGTCTGCGAAAGAGCAGTCTGCGAAGGGCTTGCGGATGCATCAAGCAGATATACCTGTGGTTTCGTGTCCTTATATATATGAATCCCTGCGTTATGCATCAGAGTATAGGCTTCAGCTACGGAATGCAGCCGTAACCTGCGTGGATGATCCGACCTTAGTTTGTTTGTATCCGTAGCCCCGTCCAGGTATTCCTTGTACCTTACAGGGTTGTCAGTCAACAGCTTTCTTTTGCCTTTAATCTCAAGCCTGTAACCCCGCACACCGCCTTTATTCACCAGTTTTATTAACTTATCATTGACTAATGCAGTTATTAGTTTCTTAGCATAACTGTGTGATGTGATAATGCGGGGTATATTTTCTGCGGGGTATTCACCAGATATAGCGGTAAGCTCCATAAGCGATTGCGCCTGCGATTTGGGTTTAGTCGTGGACTGTTGTGATTTTGTTGTTGGCTTATTGCGCGGTACATATTCATCTTCCAAAGTGTTCACCTCCTGTGACTTTAGTATGTTTAGGCTGTTCATATATCGTCTGCGAGAAATACACGACTGCGATAAAATAATACGGTCCATTTTCTCAGCAGTTAATACGCTCCATTTATGATTCATTTGCATGATGCTTTAGACCGTATGCTCTCTAAAGTACGGTCTATTTCGACCCTTGCCTAGCCGTGAAAAAAGCTGATTTATCGGTGTTGAGTACCTTCAAACTGTTATCCACTGGTGTCCATATAAGTTTTTGCGAAAACGGGATAGCTTTTATGTCCGATTTTTATGTCTCTGAACCCAGTCAGGAAACATATCTTTTTTCATAATGGCAATGCGGGTGGTATCGTGGTCGGAAAGTTCATTCGTACTAAAAATATCGCAGAAACTTTCGTTGTCGTCCGTCAAAAGGAAGGTGTTTATAACATCAATAATTCCTTTGATTTCTTTGTTATCATGGTCGCGCTTTCGCCCTTTACCATATAAAGCCCTGTCATATACATGAGTAATGCATATAACACAGTGCTTAAACCGTTCAAAGGGTTTTGCATGTTTGTCAGTTGATGTGCCTGCTAAAACGAAGTGTTCAAGAGCGGCATAAAATGGTGCAGTGATATATCCCGTCAACTTTTTTCTTTTATGCGGCATCATACACGGAATTGTTATTTCAACTATGCCGCTATCATCACACTCTATTGTAATGCCTATATCGGCCGCCGCGTCCGTAAGCAAATCAGACCAATCTATGTTGTTTGTGCTATAGACAAGCTCCCTCAATCTGCGGGTGATGATTTCGCTTTTGCCGGAGATTTGTTGAGAAAGGCTGCTGTAATTTTCGGGGTAATTCACTATGTCAATGCTTTGCAAAGCGATTAAGTCTTGTTGAAGGCGGTGAATGTCGTCACCTATGCTCATTATTTTGCGTAGCAGCACCTGCCTATCCATAAATATCAACTCCCATTAAAATATGAAAGGCTTCCGTCCGGTTGAACTAGGGCAAAACGCACTATTCCCGGTATCTGAAGCCTTGTCATTTGGTTTTTATCTTCGATAATTGCTATCCGTTTTACATTTGTACTGCCACAAGGCTGCTGCCCTGTTGTAATCTGCGTATTATATGACGCGGATATCATCGCCTCCATGCCGTAGCCTACATATAAAATTTCATAGTAATCGCCTGAATGGGTTACAAACGATATATGGGCGGGGGTGGCAGCCTTTGTATGGCTTTGAACCTTCTCAAGAATATCCGCCAGCACACCAAAGGCCGCCGACAGGTTTCTGTCCGGGGTTACATCGTGTAAAACACTGATGTAGATTCCGTCATTGCTTTTGTGTAGTCTCCGGTTTTTTAATAAATAGCTTACGATTTTACTACTGCGAGGAAACAGCTTTTCGATGTGTTCAAGTTTCAGCGCACCGTAAGTATCTACGAAGTCCAGAATTTCCTCTCCTGTTCTATTAAACTCGGCTCGATCATGCATTGGGGTTTCACCAGCTTTCTATTAGGTTGCTTGACGTATAAGTGACGTACAGGTGGCACATTGGTGGCGTACAGGCGACGCATGAAAGACGCACAAAAGACGTAACACGAATGAATACCCTCGCATCACGCCTTTTATGCTTTTCATTGGTAGCGGGATTTATCACTGCTATTGGCTACTGCTTTGCATTTGCCGCGGCATCAGAAATAAGTTTTTCATGTTCCAAGGCTGCTCGTTTTCGGTCGGCTATGGCTTGAAGTTCCCTACGGTCTGTGGTAATCAACTCTTTTTCTTTTTCCGATGGTTTTACTTCTATGGCAACATTGTTTTTGTTAGCGGAAATCATGGCACTGCCGCGCTCGAAGTGTACAATGGCCTGCCGTTCACTTTCGGAAAGCCCCAATATATCCTGCACTCTATCGGCTTCATCATCTTCTAGGTTAAGCACGATTTTGGTTTTACAGTTATTGATTATGCCCTTACCATACTTGCCATCTTCTAATGCGAAAAAATCGTTCAGGTCTTGCGTGGCCGCCACACTTGAGCCACCATAACCACGAATAATTTTGAAAATTTCCAGTACAAACTCGGCTGCCATTCTGTTTGAAGCCGCACCGATTAACTTCCATGTTTCATCAATGAAGATTGCTTTTTCTTTGGTGCGGTCTTCCTTGGCTTTGTCCCAGATACAGTCAAGTGCCACAAACATACCTACTGTTAATAAATCGCCGGTAAGCTCAGATATATCAAGTACGATATATTTATTATCGAGATTTACATTTGTTGGCTGATTAAACGTGGAGGCGGAACCATGTACCAAACGGTTAATGATATTAGCCATGCGCTTTGTTTCGTCGCGTTCGATTAAAAGATTGTAAAGGTCGCCTAGAATCGGCATTGCCTTGAATCGCTTGCCCTCCGGGTCTGTTGGGTCGATTAACGTGTCGTTGTCATGGGAGATACCGAATCCGTGGTAAGTACGGATAATGGTTTCATCAAGCAACTGCCGTTCTTCGTGGCTCATATCGGGTATCATTAGCGAAAAGAAAATATGCAAGCGGTCAATTTTAGTGGCAAGCAGTGACCTGTCCAAAACCACTTCGTCAATCAGTTCTGCCGCTGCTGTATCTACAGGGCGAATTTCCATGATATTTATGCAGTGTTTTGAGGAGGGCGACACTTGGATAAACGAGCCGCCAATAGTGTTACAGGTACGGAAAAACTCATGCCCTTTAAGCGGAGCCAATATAAAAACTTGTATGCCTTTGCGCCGCATCCGTGTTGCCATAAGTTGTAACGTAAAAGATTTGCCCGCCCCAGAAGTGCCGAGGATAGCTATATTAGCGTTTTTGTAAACTCTCGAATTGAAGATGTCTACCATGATAAGGCTTTGGTTATGCTTGTTCACACCAAGCAGAATACCGTTATCATCACACATTTCAAATGACGTCAGAGGATAGCAGCTTGCCGCGCCGGAGGTGAGCATATTACGCCTGGACCACTTTTGTAGATTTTTCTCTATGGCCGCCAGTGGAAGCGATGATAAGAATGCATCTTCCATGCGGAAGGTACACATCTGTACCGACATATCCTGAGAGATTAGCTTTTTCTGCATTTCCCGTACACGCCAATCCAAAATCTCTTTGGTAGCGCCGGTGATTGTCACTAATATATTGCAGTAGTAGAAATCTTCGTTGTTGGCTATACCGCGTTTCATGTAGTATCCGCCATGGATGCTCCCGGCCAAATCATCGAAATCGTCATTGGTATCTTGAGCATCTTTGATTTTAGACTTGTTCATACGGATGTGCCGCCCAAGACTTTGTGATATTTTTTCCTTGGACTGTTTGGCAAGGTATATATCAATGTCTATGCCTTCGCCCGCATTCACCAGCAATGAAATCCACCCTGCTTGTACATGGGTTCTAAAACCGTGGGTCGGCACGACCAAGTAAGCGATATAGACACCATCCATTTTTATATAATTCATATGGGATAGGTCAATATACGGTGGTGCGGCGAACTCCGTGGCAGGAATATCAGCTACAGCGGTTTTGCCGTAGTTTGAAACGTACTCCGTGATAACATCTCGCTTTCGAGCAGACAGCGGCACATCAAAGCTGGTCTTTCGGTTAAGCATTTGATACAGTGCTTCAATTGCAAAATCGTCATCGTCGTTGTGCTCCACAATATCGTTGCCACACTGGGCAAGATATGACCTAGCGGTGTTTGCTATGGTATTGAGATTGGCAATTGCATCGGCCTCAATGTCCTTGGCTCTCATATATGGCTCATGCTCGAAGATAATAAAAAATCTGCGTGACACGGCTTCTTTTGAGCCTATGTCATATAGCAGATTCATATAGTCTTGTTGTAGTGTTCGGCATGCTTCGTTGGTTTCTTTTTGCAAATCTGCCTTGGCGATGTTTAGGTGTTTTTCGATATCGGCCTTTTTAGAAAGACATTTTAATTGCATTTTGACCGGGCTGATTTTTAGGAAACTAACGAACGACCAGATAATGGAGCGTTGTTCTTTAGGTGTGCGCAAGAGAAAGTTAATGGGCGTTACCTCAATTATCTTAACGTAACGCCCATCAGTAGTATAGATTATGCCATTTTTGATTTGTTTAATAGGAATATAGTCTGCCACCTCGTTAGATGTGCGGATGAATTTACCCCACTTACCTTTGCCCCAACCTCTAACCAGCATCCCCTTTTGTTTTTTTGTAGGGTCAATTCCTTCATTAATCCTGTTTCGCATCTTTCTGGTGAACCACGAAGTACCCCTTGTTTTCCGTGTAGCCTTACTGCTGTTGCCACTCCGTAAGATTTCTTGTTCAGCTTCATCATCCAAAGCTGCATTAAAAGCCGCACGACCTATAACACGTCGTTTGAACACGAAACGAAAACAGAAATACAGAAATTCCGTAATGCTTAGGCCCATAACTCCGATAGCTGCGAAAAACATTAAGGGCAGTACACCTGCAAGAAGAATTGTGACACGTATGGTTAAATCCATACCCGCGGTTACACCAAAAAGCAGCCATGCAGATACACCACCCACTGTACAGGCTTCGATTGCGTTTCTTAGGCGAAACATTCCGCCGAATACACCGCTGGAATCTACATAGTTTGGAGGGATGAAATACACATCTGCTGTATCTTCATCCCTGTCACGGTGGTTGTTTTTAGCCATTTCATTCCTCCTCTTTTTTCAATCGTATAACTAGCTCGGCGGCGCACCTATAAACGCTACGGGATTAACATTTTGTCCGTTGACAACTATGTTAAGATGCAAATGTGGGCCCGTTGAGCGGCCTGTACTACCGATTTCGGCAATTACTTGTCCGGCTGATACCCTTGTTCTTGGGTTAGTAACAGAAACCAGGTTACGGCTGTTGTGCATGTATTCGCTGACAACATTGCCCCACCCAGGAACATAGCCGTGGTCTATCCGTATCCAATTGCCTGCACTGGAACTAAATTGCGAAAGGATAACATAGCCGTCGGCTACCGCTCTTATAGGGGTTCCGATGGGCTTTGGGATATCTATGCCATTATGAAATTCTCTGCCGCCTGTACCGAATGGGTTATCCCTCCACCCGAAAGGAGAGCTTATCCGCCAGCTCATCCCGGGAAACGGACTGTAAAAACCTTCTACCTCACCAGCCTCAAGGATAATCCCAAACCAACCACCCATGTCTGTATCAGTGAGAAGCGACATAAGATTTCGGGCGTATTCATGAGCGAATGTCATAAGTCGTTCATCATCTGCAATGCCAAATATTTCAGCAAATATCATTTCGCCTTTGTAAACCACAATAAAGCTGTGAACAGTTACCACAATCTCTACGGGCGGTGGTGGCTCATATTCTTCTGTTTCCCCATTAAATATCCAGTGTTCGGGTACATAGGTTTCTGCGTTATTAGAGAATACCCATCCCGGCGTTTCGATCTCCCCCGTGTATGGGTTTTCTACTTGTTGAAATAGCGGCGGAGGGTCTGGGTAAACAATTCTTTCTTCTGTTTCCACCTCAACAATGTGGCTGAACAAATCCCCGGTACGCCCTGCGCGGTTCATTGCATCCCGCAGATCGTTAAGGCTTATTTGCATTACATCACCATACAAGGATGCCGCATATAGCCCCAGCACCATAGAGGTGTTAAACTGAAAGATATCGCCTTCAATGCCGACAATACGAGCCTCGTCACCTTCAGGGACTTGTAAAATTTCGCTGTTAATCTGATTTATCACACTTTGATACTGCTCGAAATGGGCATCTCCGATAATTCCATGAGCTTGTTCAAGGTTATAGACGATGTGCGCAGTATCGAAGGCGTTGTCAAAATAAATGCTTTGTGTGTAGGTGTAGTCAACCGTAGCCCCACCGCCTCCAAACAACGAGCCAATACCAACGATTATTGCGCCGATAACAGGCAGAGAACGGAAGAAGGCTCCAATACTGCTTAGTACACCACCTATAAAGCCAACGATTGCACCAAAAATGATGAGCGGCAACATGGCTATCAACAGAATCGGCAGTATGATAATCACACTGGCGATGGCTATTAATTTTATAGATGACTTAGGGTTTTTGAGTGCAGCTACAGCAGCACCGCCTGGCCCACCAGCCGCCGCGCCTTTTGCAATCATGGCGGCAGCTTTACACATTTTTGCGGCTTCCATTGCCGCGCCAGATGCTTTTTGCAAACCTTCCGTTATTTTAGGGTCTTGCCCTTGCTGATTAGTCATACACTTCCCTTTCTGCCAAAGCAAAAAACACGGGCTCATTCATTGAGTACCGTGCTTTAACTTTGGTCGAAACAAAAAATTTAACGCTTCCGCTTGCGCCCTTTTGCGGATGTTCTGGGCTTGCCTTTTTCCGCAGGTCGTGATGATGTGTCGTTATTTACAGCGGATGGCTGTGGAGGGCGTTGAGTGTTGTAACCTTGATTTTCAACATGCACCACTGGAGCTGTAGGTTGTGTAGTGGGATGAACATTTTCAGATGTGTCCGGCTTTGTGTAGCTATGCACTTCTATGGTTTGTGATTGAGCTATAGTGTTTGGTTGCGCAAATGCAGAATTACTCGTTAAAGTTGTTTCTGCTCCATGAGCATGTGCGGCCGATGGTGGTTCCGTGTGAATTGTTTCTGGTACAACATGAGTTTGTGAAGAATGCACAACATCCGATTGAGGAATAGATGAATTAATACTATTGTCTGTGCTTATCTCGTTTACACTTGACTGTATCGGCGCGTGTTGAATCGGATTGGGGACAGTTGTCTCTGTCCCTGCGTTTTCATTGGAAACAATATCATGTGTTGAACCCTGAGATTGTACTACGCCTTGTGGAAGCGCAGGGGGGACGGCTTGATTATGCGTTGGCATTGGTGCAGGATCAAAAGATGTGGCACTGCTACCGTTACTAGGATTGCTTTGTGGGATATCACGCACAGTGCCTACATCATGCGAAGATGATGCTTCATCCGCAGTTGACACGATTTTGGATGAGCCGATTGGCGGGTTGCTTGATGAACTAATACTGGAAGGTGCGTCATGCTTTGCTTGCGAAGATACAGGTGTCGCTCCATTCGAAACTACTGTGCTTGCCTGTGAAGATACAGGTATCGTTTCATTCGAGGTTACCGTGCCTGTATCAATGACTGTCGCATCACGTACTGCCGAACTAACTGGCTGAACTGGCTGGCTTGGTGGAGCAGTAGAGCCTGTTGCCGTAGACGTGACCGCAGTGGCTGGTGATTGGCTGATAGGGTTACTGTCCTTCCATGCTTCATCATTAATCGTTGTGGGAATAGATGCTTGTACAGTTGAGTCGCTGGCAGGTGTTGCATTATTCCACTCGTCATTATCTACGTCAGAAGATGCGATGCTTGTTGTTGAATTACTTGATGCAGAGCTACCTCCAGTTTCATTTTCCATAGATACAGGGATTGGCTGACCTCCTATAACCTTGTCATATGGAGCAGCATCGTTATATTCATCATTGTTAATAGATGAAAAATTAACACTAGAATCATCCGTATTGTCAATAGGCTTAGAGTCTTGATACTCCTCATTGTTAAATGACGATGGAATCAGTGATTGGTCTGTCGAACTATCAAGTGGTTTGGCAGTTTGATAATTTTCAGGGTTGTTGTTTTTCTTGTCTGCTTCAGTCTCACTTGGATTGGCTGAAATATTGTCGCTACCACCAAAGCGAGCTGAAACCGCCGAGCCGATTTTTGAAGCTCCGGCCTTTGCAGAATATGCGCTCACGCCGATAACACCACCTTTTGCACCAGCCTTTATTACGCCTTGTGCAAAACCGTCGTTTTTCATCCACCCGGCAAACCTACCAACAGGATTACGGCTACCTGAGCCGGATGTTCCACTGGTTGGAGATGTGCTACCTGGTGGTGTGCTGCCACTGGTTGGAGAGGTGCTACTTGGTAGTGTGCTACCGCTGGTTGGAGAGGTACTACTTGGTGATGCGCCACCGCTTTTTCCATGCGTACTGCTGGAGGTAGCTGTGCTACCGGTTGGAGTTTTACCCGGTGTTGTATGACTTCCGGGAGAGCCACCGCCAGATTTTGGGCTGCCAGTCGGTATAGGCGCAGGGCCACCTCCGGCACTTTTTCCGCCTGTACCACTACCAGAGCTGCCGCCAGCACCTGATGCACCACCACCAGAACTGCCGCCTTTACCAAAGCCAAACATACCCATACCCTTAGAGAAAGCACTACCGACATGCTTAATAGCCATGCCTGCCATAATTAAGTCGCCAACAGCGCGGCCTCCCGTTTGTGTAACATTAAGCCCAAGAGATTGAAGTAGACTGTCCATTTTCTGCGCTAACTTCAGGAAGGCTAATATGGCGAACATCCACAAAACCAACCCCTGTATCGGAGATAAGCTATTCGGCGAATTTTGCGACATCTCGCTAATCTGATCCCATGTTATTCCGGCTGTGCTTTCCGTTTCCCCTTGATTATCAAGTTGGCCGATGGAAGAGTTAGAGGCAAGCACAATGGTGTTGTTCCCGATAAGGGATAGCATAATTATCACTACAAAAACTAATATTTTCTTAGCCATTTACTCTCCCTCCCTATGCGAAACTCATTACCGGATTAGCGGTAAACACTCGTAACATGGTTATAAACATACGTAACGTCCATACGTTCATTATCAATAGAAGCAGTTGGCCTCCCAGCATCCTGCACCACGATTTGAAAATTGGGTTTGTTGCCTGTGATGCTCCCATTGCAAAGGCTAAAGGTGACGTAAAGGCCAAAATTCCAACAACAAAGTATCGCTCCACGCACTCTACAATCAGCTTAAAATAATTCCATCCGACTAAAACAACAAAGACCAAAGCCAATATAAGTCCGACCAGAAGCCCCTTTCCGCCGCCTACAAGGATCAACGTCATAATGGCGTGAGTGCGGACAAATTCTGGCGCAGGCTCCGTTACCCCTAAGATTGCTTGGTATGGGGTGTTGGCAAGGCTTATTACGATTTGCGCTATATCAAGGGCGAAAAAAGCAAGAAATCCAAACATGATTGTTTTTGCTACCAACTGTACGGGTGGTTCAGCTTCCACCCCAATGGGCAAGAAAAAGTTTTTGAAGATCCCCCATACCATGTTAAGCCCCAGTAAGGTGAGAGCAGTTACAACAAAGATTTCATAAGTTGTCTGGACTATGGGGAATATGTTTATAAAAAGCGTTAAGTCTGCGCCCAAGACACTCAAAATGCTCATTCCGAACATATCTATAGCGGAAACAACCTGGTCTATTAACCAGCGGAATAAGCTGTCCATAAGGTGCATAAACGGCCTCCTTTCAAAGTCAATGCGCCGGGCGTTAAATTGCTACCCGGCGCAATGAGTATTACTGTTTCAATTGTGATTTGTTTAAGGGATGGTTGGTAGTGCTACGTCTGGCCCGATGATTTCTTGGATGAAGGTAAGGATAAAGCCCACGGCGTTAATACACGCCCATGCAATGGCAATACGTTTTATCCAAGTGTTGGCTTCATCAACTGTTCTTTGATTTTTACTAAGCATTTTCATCAGAAACGCAATAGTCAAAAACAAAGCTGCGATGATACTGGAAATGGTCCTGATTTGGCGCAGTACGCCTTGCATGGCTGTATTGGCGCGGGTGAAAACCTGTCCGCCTGGGTCTGATGCTAAAACAATATCCGTCATGCCTACCGTAAACAGTAGGCACAAAACCAAAGCAACAAGCCCATAACCAGCGATGCTTATTTTTCGGCTATGCTTTTTTAGGAACTTGTAAGTGCCGCTCTCCACGTTTTGCATCTCAATCACACAATCCATAGCTATTTTATTAGCCTTGGCACTTGCATCATTTAATCTATTCATGCTAAAAAACCTCCTTTTACATAAAAAAGCAGGGCCTTGAGAAAAATCCCAAAACTCTGCTTCAAAAATTCAGCTACGATATTTTTTTACCACCCTGTTCTCGGATGGTTTCCTTCGGTGGGTCGCCACACACGAGTAATCCAAACATTGTTACCGATTACCCATTCTGAGCCGGTTCTGCCCCCGATGTCTACACGGTTGGCAAACTCATAACCGCTTTGTAAGCCGTCCCGGACAGTACCTTCAATGCGTGGTGCTTCCACAGACCTAAACCCGGCTCGGACTGTGCCAAACGAGAACATGAACTCTGTTACAAACTCGTTTGACCTAAGCCCAAGTGCTGCCGGGGACATGGCAAGTGCATTGTTTGTTGTGCTGGATAGGTTGTCGTAAGCTACTCGCCATGTGTCATTAAGATTTGTGCGGAACATAATTGAGTAGCGCACTGACTGGTTAAACGTACCTGTGAAAATCCTGTCAAGCCGCACAGCATGGGCAGGGAGGATATCACGGACAAAGAAGTCGGAAAGGTCGATTGTAGAAGCGTTAGCAATGGTAGTAATATTCCACACAATCGGTTGCCCTGGCATGACTTCAACAGGCCCGGTTTTTCTGACTTCGACACCCACATTTGCTGGTTCATTGAAGAATTGGTAACGTAAGATCTGCCCAGAATGTTCAATCGTTACGTCCAATACAACATCTGAACGGCGGTAGAACGGCGGGGCTACAATTTCTTCAATGAGATAACGGCCAAGAGGAAGTGGGCGAGATACGCCAACACCTCTGGCATCTGTGATGAACTGGTCTACGACATTGCCAGTACGCCAGTCACGCACTTCAAACACAGCTCCTGCAAGGCGACTACCTGCCGGAAGACCATTGACCTCGTTATCAGCACTAGATAATTTGGTAATCTGAATCTGTCCGGCTTCTCTTGTGTTTTCCCAGACAATTTCCGTGACCATTCCAGCCCTAAACTCAACGGTTCTAGGCATTGTGTCACGAAGATAACCTGGGGCTTCTCGTGTTTCGCGGATAGTATATCTGCCCGGCGGCAATATGCCTGTAAAATCAATGACGCCATTATTATCCGTTACAAAAGGTCCGGCAACTTCTTGGTTGGTGATGAAGTCAAAAATCCTAAACTCCACGCCCGGGATGCCTTGCCTTGTAACTGAGTCGATTTTTAGCAGCCTTAAACCTGCCATTTGGACATTTTCTACTTCCAATGTTGTTAACCTTCCAGGGGTAATCGTCACCACATGAACAGTTGAGTCCAGCTGGAAGCCGGGCAAAGCCCGGGTTTCTGTAATATGGTATACACCGGCTTCTAAATGATTAAGGTGTATCATACCACGGTGGTCGGTTAAAAAGTTGCCATTAGGGGCAATGTTGGGGCTATTTGCGTGAGTGCCTGGTTGATTCTGATCTGCCATAAGCCCTCGTACTAAACGGCCATCGGCGTGCCTTACTTCAAACTCGACACCCTGCAAGGGTCTACCTGTGTTTGCGCAGGTTTTCAAAATCAATAACCCCGACGCAGGTGTATTTTCTATGACGAGCAAGTAATCTTGCTGTCTTGTTTGGCTGTCGATTTGCAAAACAACTGCTTCATCTAGGCCAAAATAGCCTTGTGCCGCACGGATTTCCGTTACCAAAAACGTACCGTCTTCGATAGCGGGCAAGTGAATTAAGCCGTTCCTATCCGTTGTAAAATCAAAAAAGCCGGTTGCGGGGTTTGTTACACGTTCACCGCTGATTCTGGCTAATTGGAATACAACGCCTTGGATTGGCTGGCGTGTTACGCTGTTAATTTTGCGGATTGTGAGATTTGGTGCGCGGAAATTTTGAATGTCGATTGTTGTGTTTTCCGCTCTTTCACCTACCACAAAGATAACAGGGTCGGCTAGGATAAAGCCATCCAAAGCCCTCGTTTCAATCGCAACATAAGTGCCGGGTTGTAAGTTAGGCAACCGTATAAGCCCTGCGGCATCGGTGATAAAGGTAGTGCTGCCGTCAACAGGATTGCGTAAGCGTTCCCCGGCCTGTCCTGAGCCAAAGTATCTGGCAATTTCAAAGTGGACACCTGCAAGGGGGCGGCCTGTGTCGCCATCCGTTTTACGGATAACAAAATCAGCAATTCTAAAGTTGCGGATGGTTACTACTCTATCCTGTGGTGCGCCTGCTGTATCCGGTACAATGAAAATCTCTGGTGCCGCCAAGCTAAAACCAGGCAATGCGCGTGTCTCAATTGCTACATACATACCTGGGGCAATTGTTGGCAAGTGAATCATGCCTGCGGCATCGGTTACGAATGTTGTTGTGTTATTAGCCGGATTGACTAAACGCTCTCCGTTTCTGCCACTGCCTAGATAATGGGCTATTTCAAATTCAACACCTGCCAAGGGTTGGTTTGTATCGCCGTCAATTTTTAGGATGGCAAAATCTGCGTAACGGAAGTTGCGGATGATGACTGTGTGGTCGCCGTTTACGCCAACGGTGAAGGTGACAGGAGCTGCAAGCCTAAAGCCGGGCAATGGCCTTGTTTCGATTGCGATATATTTACCATCAGGTAATGTCGGCAAGTAAATATGCCCTGATGCGTCTGTGGTGAAGGTGTAGCTGTTATCAACAGCATAGTTCTTTAACCGTTGACCTGTACGTCCATTGCCAAGATACACAGCAATCTCAAATTCAACACCTGCAAGCGGTCGCCCAGTATCACCGCAGATTTTGCGGATTACAACGGATGGCTGCTTGTAGTTGCGTATGATGATTGTTGTATTTTGGTTATCGCCAACAACAAACACTACTGGATCGGCCAAAGCGTAGCCGGGTAATGCCCTTGTTTCGATGGCTACAAAAGTCCCCCTTGGCAGGCTCGGGATATAGATTAACCCTGCAGCGTCGGTGACAAACTCGAAACTGCCATCAACAGGATTTCTAATGCGCTCACCTGCGTTTCCGTTGCCAAAATAGTGTGCGATTTCAAACACAACGCCTTGCAGGGGGCGGTCAGTATCGCCACAAAGTTTGCGGATAACGTAAGTTGGCATTTTGTAGTTGCGAACAGTAATAATATAATCGCGGTCATGGCCAACGATAAACACAAGAGGTTCTGCGGGAATATAACCAGGCAATGCCCGTGTTTCTGTCGCCACATATGAGCCTGCCGGAAGCATAGGAAGTCTGATAAGACCTGCGGCGTCGGTTACAAACTCAAAACTACCGTTGGCCGGGTTACGGACTTGCTCGCCTGCAAGGGTCGATATTTCAAATATTACGCCCTGCAACGGCTGGCCCGATGTGCCGTCGATTTTTCTTATCACAAATGTTGCTAACCTTGGATTAATAAAACGTTCTGTCCTCGTTTCGCCTGCGACTATTTCAATCGAACGGCTTGGCTCAACAATGACAAAGCCCTCCGGTGCGCGGGTTTCAATAATCTGGTATGCACCTGGAGCAAGCGAATCAATGATTGCAAGACCGCCGTTATCAGTTGTAACACGATGAACCAGTTCGCCGTTTAGTCGTCTGACTTCAAATTCAGCTCCAGCCAATGGCGCGCCATTTTCATCAACCTTCTCTATAATCAATGAAGGACTGCGATGATTGATAAAGCGTTCGGTTAGAGTTTGACCTGCGGCTATTTGCACTACACGAGAAGGCTCGGTAATAACAAAACCAGCAGGTGCGCGTGTTTCAGTTATTTCCAGTACCCCAGGCTCAAGACCAGTAACAATCAGCATACCGCCTTGGTTTGTTGTGCCACGATGAACTAAGCCGCCATCCAGTGTTCGGATTTCAAACTCAGCACCAGATAGGGGGTTGCCCTCGGTATCAACTTTTTCGATAACTAATGATGGCTGCCTGTGATTTACAAAGCGCAGCGTGGCCGTTTCACCGGGAGTTACAGTAACAATCTGCGCTACAGAATCAAGGACGAATCCATCCGGGGCGCGTGATTCCACCACTTGGAAAGTGCCCGGCTCAATTTGTGCCACGGTTGCAATACCGCCACTATTGGTAGTAACACGCTGTACCAACCCACCGTCCATGCGTCTGATTTCAAATTCCGCGCCTTGGAGAGGATTACTTTCGGTATCAACCTTCTCAATTATCAATCCCGGAATACGGTGATTCACAAAGGTTTCGATACGGTGTTCACCAGCTCGGGCAATAATCGTTCTTGCAGGTTCGGTAATAATGAAACCGGGAGGTGCTTGTACCTCCACAATTTCAAAAGTGCCAACAGGCAAAGTTAGACTGGCTAAACCACCTTGCCCCGTTGTCACATACTCCCTAAAAGCCCCGCCGATTGCAGATACTCTAAATCTTGCACCGGCCAGTGGATTACCGTCTTGGTCTACCTTTACGATTGATAGGCTTGGATACGCCAAGTTTACAAAAGTTACATGAGCAACGGAATTAGTGTTTACCTCAACGCTGCGTCCAGCCTCAGAGATTACAAAACCCTGGGGTGCCTGTACTTCCTCAACAAAAAACCAACCACTTGGAAGGTTGGAAATGTTAATCATACCTGATGCACTTGTTGTATAGTAGCCGACCAGTTGCCCGTTTTGGTGTGTGACCCTAAACCGCGCGCCAGACAAAGGTGCGCCGAATTGGTCTGTTTTTTCGATTGTTAGACTACCCAACCGTGGATTTAGGAATGTTACGACCGTTGGAGCGCGAGGCCCAACTTGAACAGTTCGTGTCGGGTTTGGGTCAAGGGCAAAACCCGGAGGTGGGTCGGTTTCTGTAATCGTCACCCATCCTAAGATACCCTGTATTTCTATAAGACCGTTGGAATCGGTGATAAACTCTCCAATCCACTCACCGTTGGAATGACGCACATCAAATCTTGCTCCCGGTAGTGGTGTCATGTTGTAACTGTCGAGTTTTCTTATTATCAGCGATGAGTAAGGTACGTTTGTGAAATTGACCTGATAAGTGTTTCCGGTTGCATTAACACGGATGGTCTGCGGAATGCGATCTATTTGGAAACCATCAGGAGCACGCATTTCCGTAACCACGTAGCTATCTGGCGGTAAGTTTGGAATCAGAATATAACCTTGTGCGTTTGTTGTATGCAATCCATTAACTGTACCAACTACAGAGCCATCACTGCGAGTTACACGAAACTCTGCGTGTTGCAATGGTCTATGGGTTACTTCACAGCGTTTTGTGATGAGTAATGAACCGTAGGGGTCGTTTGCGAAATTAAGTTCAACAACGCTGTGGCCATCAGGTGCTAAAAACGCTGTTTGTGTGTTATTCACCGACAAGGTAAAGTGCTGGGGTGGTTGTTCTTCACGCACAACATAGCTGCCCGGAACTAATCCTGTAATAACAATAACCCCACTTGGACCGGTGGTGAATGTGCCAATAACCGTACCCAAAGTGCCGCTAACTCCGGCGGAAGTGTGGATGAGATTAAAGGTTGCTCCTGGCAAAAGCCTTCCTGTTACAGAGCAAGATTTCTTTATAACTATGCTGTTAAGAGGCCAGTTGAAAATGTTCTGCCCGCCTGGTGCAAGCCACTGCGAACCATCTGTAACGCTTATCTGACTTTGTAAAAACTGTTGCCTCGCAGAATAGCTCATAGCTTCCCATTCCGCTGGAGTAAAGGGGAAATCAACAGGTTGTGGGTCAGGTAGTGGCGGATTTGGATTTGGTGCAGGGGGAGGATTGGGGTTGGTGTCAATATCACCAACATCGGCATCCGAATAAGCTGGGCCCATCCAACCTGCGCTCCTTAAATAATCAAGCAGGCGGTAGGTGTTATCGCCGGGACTTAGGAAGATGCGGTAATTGTTGTTTACGTTAAGGCTCATGCCTGGCGCGGGGAATATTTCAGTTATGCGATACCAACCAGGTTGAACAAACGGTAATATGATTTGACCGTTTCTATCAGTTACAAAGTCACCAACACGAACGACGTTGCCGCTGTTGGGAACTTCAAACTCGACTCGAAAATGGGTTAGCGGTACGGGCTGCATTGTTACCATGTTCCATTTGGTTATTACCAACGTGGGCAGCATGGTATTTTCAACTATTAGCAGGTAATCTTCATTAGGGCGAATTTCTATTACCCATGTGCGATTTTGCGCTAAAGGATCGAGCCAAAAGTTGTTGGCTGCTCTAGTTTCTACAACGCGATAAACGCCAACTGGTAGATCTGGTAACACGATACGTCCTTGTGCGTCTGTCCTAAAAGGGTTGCCAGTTATCATTCCAGTAGGAGCAGGACTTAGTCTTTCTATAGTAAACTCTGCGTTTTGGATTGGTTCACCTGTTACAGCATCTCTCTTTTGGATTGTTAATGCAGGGCTGCGACGATTGGCAAATACTACTGTGTTTGGGTATCCAGCTTGCATTGTAACTAACTGCCAATTAGGGTTGGATAGTTCAAAACCCGGTGGTGGTACAGTTTCAGTTACAATAAAGTTGCGTTCGGACTCACCGC
>Ga0123355_10001817_pt1 | contig 29835 bp, 23 predicted proteins | sample TergutEmb28metaG_3_FD_89872 | JGI IMG/M metagenome (GOLD analysis project Ga0123355, IMG submission 89872) | Embiratermes neotenicus P1 segment gut microbial communities from Petit-Saut dam, French Guiana - Emb289 P1 | ecosystem: Host-associated > Arthropoda: Insects > Digestive system > Gut ... | reverse complement strand
CAATAATATTCACCGGTATCTATATAGCGCATGGCATTTTCTATGTCCGGTTTTTCAACAAATTTGTCCAATACATAGGCTGTCGCGTCTTTTTCACCGCGCTTTACATACCCATACCCCGTTGATGGAAACGTAGGGGTGATGCCAATGGTAACCACCGGCCCCCCCTCAGCAACCGAGATGGCCGTATCCAGCACTTGCAAAAACGCTTTCTCGTTGGTGATGTAATGGTCCGACGCAAGCACGCACATGACCCCATCGCCATGTTTTTTCTGGATATGCAACGCCGCATACAAGATACAAGGCGCGGTATTTTTAGGCATGGGTTCATACAAGATATTTTCCCTGGGTACATCGGCACTTAAAATGCGCTCCATGGCGCCTTGTTGAGACTTTGCTGTAACAATGAACGTCTTCTCCGGCGAAAACATCGACGAAGCCCGTGTGATCGTCTTATTAATCATCGCGTCCTGCCCCGCAAGCGTCAAAAAATGCTTCGGAAAGTCCGCACGGGACAACGGCCAAAAACGCGTGCCGCCACCGCCCGCCATAACGACCATATATCTATCCATTTTTCGTTACCGCTTTGTTTTTGTCTGCTTCAATCAGATCGTTTATATACTGCGTGATACTCTTTTTATTTTTCCAACTTACCACTTCCAGGTAGGTTTTATATTCCGTTTTTAACTTCAAGTTGATGCGATAATGCCCTTTTTTTATTTCCACCACATCGCTTGACACCGCTTGGGTGTCCGGCTGGGTACTTGGTTTTACTTCGTCCGTTTTGCCTGCCCCCAAGTTGCCGATAAACGCAAGTGCGGGGTTATCCTTAAAGTTTTTCTTAGACATTTTGGTTGCACCTTTCCAAAAATTCTTTTGTGAAAGCCATATAGTCCGCGGCGGCATTGCTCTTTGGCGCATATTGATAAATGGGTTGTTGGCGCACCTGCGCTTCTTTCAACACCACGGCTTCCCGTATCACGGTGTCATACAAGAACGTCCCCATTTGACGGGCGGTTGCCTGTGCGGCCTCCGCCATGTCACGGCTCAGTATACTACGCGCATTGTGCCGGGTCAGCAAAATGCCCGCCAATGACAATCCGGGGTTGGTGTACGCACGTATGGCACTGAGCGTTTCCGCCAACTGCCCGATGCCTTGCAAACTGTAAATATCCGCCTGTGCCGGCATGATAACACATTGCGATGCCGTAAGGGCATTGATCGTCAATACCCCCAGCGCCGGTGGGGTATCCAAAACAATAAAATCGTATAGCGCCAAAACCGGCCCGAGCTGCTCACGTAATCGATACTCCTTGCCGGTGGCCATCAGCTCAACGTCCAGCCGCGCCAAATTGTTCTGTGCCGGCAAGACATCCGATCGCCCTTCCCGCACTTGTATGGCATCGCTTATCGTACAGTTCCGCATCAATACGTCGTAGGCCGTCGGTTTATCCTGGTCTATCCCCGCGGCGAAGGACACATTTCCTTGTGCGTCAAGGTCGATTAACAGCACCTTATAGCCCTTGCAAAATAATCCTTCCGCCAAAGATTCCGCCGTCGTTGACTTGCCCACGCCACCTTTTTGATTCGCGATCGTTATCACCTGCGCCATGCCGCTACCTCCTGCATAATGTAAGTTACTCCATCAGCAATTCCCGCTTATATTTATAAAACGTCATCTTCGAAATGCCCACTTGCCTCCAAGTTTCCTCGTTGTTAAGCATACCGTCAAAGTCCCTGTTGTACTTTTTTATCTTCGCTTTGGCATCAATGGATTTTTTCGTAATCAACTTCGCGCCCTTTTCTTGCCCTATCCGTTTGCCATTAAGTTTTGCAGTGATGATACCTTCCCTGGTCTGTTGATGCAAATCGGCAATTTCCTTCTCACTTTGAAAAAAGGCAAGCTGGATTTGCCTTTGCGCCAACCGCATGATGTATTGATTCAACGCGCCAACAATCCCATCCATCAAGGCATCCGCGTCGGCGTCCCCGCTTTCGAACGCAACCTTCAACTTGTTTTCCAACGCCTGCCGATAAGTGGCGGTATTTATATGCGGTTCCTTGATAAAAACCAAATCAACGCCCTGTTTAAAAAGCACCTCATACAAAGCGAACCCCTCCTCGGCATTCCTGGACATACGAGACACCGAGTCAAATATAATCGTGTCACCGGGTTTTATTTGCCCAAGGATTTTATCAAGTTCACTCCGCCCTTGAAACCGCTTACCCGTATATACCTCTTTGACAATAACAGCAGTAGGATCCGCCGTTTTTATATTCCTCACTTGCCGCTCTATATTTTGCTTGCCGGTAGATACCCTCGCATAACCGTACACGCCCATGACTAACCTCCGTTAAATTCAATACCCGTACTTGTACCCGACAAAGCGGAAGGCGTCAATGGTTTTATTACTCACAGCCACGGGGTTACATTTAATACTTCGAATCGGACAAATCATCATGCATCTGTATTACCCATTGTTGCCACGAATATTGTTAATGACGTGGCACGAAATGCAATAATTTAATTGCACGAATTATTATAAAATGATATCCTCGGCAAAAACATTGGAGGACATAATGACCGCTTATATACCCCGTATCATCGAATCAACCATTGCAAGCAAATTGCAAACCGTCGGTTGCGTGGTTGTGCGCGGCCCCAAGTGGTGCGGAAAGACCACCACCTCGCACCAATTTGCCAAAAGCCATATAGAATTCCAAGACCCCGTTGAAGGCGGAAAATATAAAGAACTTGCCGAAAACAACATTAAGTTGCTTTTGCAAGGCGACAGCCCCCGGCTGATTGACGAATGGCAATTGATCCCATCGATTTGGAATGCCATCCGCCACGACGTGGATAAACAGGACGTACGAGGGGCTTATATTATAACAGGGTCGGTCACGCCAAATGACCATGATAAAAAGGATTTGCATTCCGGTGCAGGTCGTATGGGGTTCGTTACCATGTACCCGATGAGCCTATACGAAAGCGGCGATTCGAACGGAAGCATATCGTTAAGCGGGTTATTGGATGGAACGGTAGAAGTCGGCGGCCAAAAATCCGATATCACGTATGAACGCTTAGCGTACCTTACATGCCGCGGGGGGTGGCCATCCTCAGTGAAGATGCAGAACGAACGCCTGGCCCTGAACGTAGCGCGCGAATACATGGACGTCCTTTGTGAAAGCGACATGGAGGAAAGCCGCAAACGCGTCAATCCGGCGCTCACGCGGGCAATTATCCGTGCCTATTCCCGATTGGTATGTACCATCGAGGCAAACAAGACTTTTTATGATGACGTGCGCGCTATCTACGGCGATGTCAGCGACCAAACGATTGCGTCCTATACAAAGAAACTCCATCGCTTATATGTCGCAGATGACATTGAAGCATGGAACCCCAATATAATCAGCAAGACGAATATGCGCACCGCACCCAAAAAATCATTGGTTGATTCATCCATCGCTTGCGCGGCATTACAATGCTCACCAGATGCGTTGGCGATGGATCCGATTTCTTTTGGCCTTCTATTTGAAAATCTGGTTGACCGCGACTTGCGTGTGTATGCCCATAGCTTAGGCGGGCATCTACGACATTATCGTGACCGCTATGGATTGGAATGTGACCAGGTCATTCATTTCGCGAATGGTGAATATGCCCTTATCCAAACTAAGTTGGGTACGCGCAAAGTAAAGCAAGCTACTGAAAAACTGACTGAACTGCGTGACAAAATTCGTGCGCATGGCAAAAAGGAGCCATCGTTCCTTATGGTCGTGACGGGTAGTGATATGGCCTATACAACAAACGATGGGATATTTATCGTTCCGGTGGGATGCTTGCGGGAATAGTTCTTTGGTTTTATTTGTTTTTTTTCAACATGTTTCTTTGCGCGTGCGCGCGTACTTCATAATACTTCTAATTACTTCTAATACTTGTAACCACAAAAAAGCTTTTACCTAAGCCATTTTTTGATGCTAAATGGGACGTTTGGTTCACGAACTAGGACGTTTAGTTCACGAACTAGGACGTTTAGTTCACGTAAATGGGACGTTTGGTTCACGAACTAGGACGTTTGGTTCACCACTTGGGACGCATCTTGACCAGCGTCTTTTATTTGTTTATATTATTAATGGGACGTTTAGTTCACACGGGTGGGGGCTTACTTATGCAAAAAAATGAATTGATTGAAAAGGTAAAGGCGAACCGGCAACAGATCGTGGCACAAAGCAATGAATTTATAAGGCGCGTTCCGCCGATTAAACTGGATGAGCAGGAGGCTAAGCTGGTTTACTTTATGGCCAGCAAGATCCGTCCGGATGACAAGGATTTTATGAAAGTAAAGATCCGCATTGAGGAATTATGCGCTACCTGTGGAATCGATACGCGCAATGGTAAAAATTACAGCGACATGAAAAACACATTAAAAAAACTTTCCGACAAAAGCGCGTGGCACGATATCATTCGAGATGGAAAAACCGGCAAGCAACTAATCCGTTGGATAGATACCTATTTGATGATAGATGGATCGGGAGAAATTGAGGCCACATTTAGTCAAGGAATGAAGCCTTTTCTTCTTGAATTAATCAGCAGAGGACATTTTACACAGGCAAAATTGTTAAACTTCCTAGCATTGAAGTCCAAGTATAGCCAGCGGCTATATGAAATATTAAAAAGTTACACGTATTCCGATCCAAAGAGGGCTTATGCGGTTGTTATTGAAAAAATAGAAATTGCCGAATTGAAGAAGATGTTGAACGCGGAAAATTACGAGTTGTTTAAGGATTTTAGGGTAAGGGTACTGGACATTGCCATGAGGCAAATAAATGCTGTAACGGATTTAAAGGTATCGTACACACCCATAAAGTCTGGGCGTATGACGACGCACATCCAATTCGACATGCAATTTAAGGAACCGCTGGATCGGTTGCGCGCGGATGAGGCGGCGGAACGACTCCTAGATGAGTGAAACATACGACGTCAATAGGAGTATTTGATATGTTACAAGCTGAAGAAACAAGAGTAACACCAGCCACAGCGCAGCGCTATCACATACCCTTAGCGGAGCGAATGGAAAAAGCTTTAACTGACGGTGCATGGGATAGCACGACGGTTGAAATTACCCAAGAAGACAGGGACTGGCTTGATATGCCGTCGATTGGGGAGGAAGTTGTTTAGGATCCCAACGAGCCCAGTGTTTATGCAGGTTTCAAATCTTAGATGTGAGGATGGATTCGCATAGATGTGAGGTGCGAAGATGACGACAATAGTTGTTTAATGTCACTCAAGGGGTTATGATGTGCGCAAAGGAGATGATCGGTATGCCTGCGCGAATAAAGAATCTCGATGTACAAAAGAAAAACTTATTGAATGAACTACGGACGCAAAATATGACAATACAAGAATTACGGTTTTTTAATATGTACCTAAATAAAATTAATGAGGATGACCTTGAAATAGGTACTGTGAGGTTTCGCGTAGAAGATTTTAAGGCCATCTTGGAACTGGGACGCGTTGACATTGAAAGGATAAAAACCGTGACTGACCGTTTATTGAGTAAAGTAATAAAGATGACACAGGGACACGGTGGACGCGTAGGGTTTCAATTATTTAAATCGTGTACTCTTGACCAAGATGATAATGGGGTTTGGTATATAGATATTGACGCGCACGACAAAGCATTGCCCCTTATGCTTGACTACAAAAACCGATATTTGAAATATGAACTATGGAACGCATTGCACCTAAGAAGCGTCAACCAGCTACGCATGTATGAAATACTTAAGCAATTTGAGGGATTGGGACATCGGATCCTTCGCGTGGACAGGTTAAAGCATCTCCTTGGGGTGAGCATCCATGAATATGCCCGGTTCAGTGATTTTAAAAGACGTGTATTGGATGCTTGTCGTCATGCATTGAAAATGCACACAGACATCCAATTTGATTACATGCCCTATGAAAGGAAAGGCATTGGCGGAAAAATACATTCATTGAAATTTATAATTAAAAGAAACGAAAGCCAAGAAAATTTACTGCGCTCACAAAGCATACACGACAACGGCGAAGAAGAACGGTTGGCCTTTTTAGGGGATGCCTTCGACGAAGAGTTTTCCCACGACGAAGTTTGTTTGCTATTGGTCAAGCTATATCAACACAATCCACGGATAGCACGTGACGACATGAAGGCATTCCATTGTTTTTATAACAGTTATAACGAAATGAACCGACAAAGTCAGGGACATCGTATAAATGATCGGTTTAATTGTTTAAAAAGCCTTTTAGCGATTGCTATTTGAAATGACAAAAAAAAGCACGCGTAAGCTCCCCTTGCGGGGTACGCGTGCTTTTGGCATTACTGCGGATTATAGCTTAGCGCCGTAATCCTTTTTTATTGGGTTGTATGTGTGGTGCAAAAGTGGGGGGATCCCATTATTATATAAACCATGGGTTGACTCTCTCTGGCCAGAGGTTTTGTGAGTCGGTAAGTCCGGTGGTAACGATTCGGTCCTTTTCATGTGTGATACGGGATGCACGCAGGGGCGTTAGCATACGCTTGTCATGAGAGCCGTGGATACATGTGCGGACGTCAAGGATACGCCGATGACTTGGGTGTATTTTATCAAACTTGCCCGGGCAGATTCTAAGATTTTGTCTGTAAAGCGAATTCATGTGTCCCGTGTGTCCCGTGTGTCCAATGTGTCCTGTATGTCCTGTATGTCCAATGTGTCCCATGTGTCCCGTGTGTCCCATGTGTCCCGTGTGTCCTATGTGTCCCGTGTGTCCTATGTGTCCCGTGTGTCCAATGTGTCCCGTGTGTCCAATGTGTCCCGTGTGTCCAATGTGTCCCGTGTGTCCTATGTGTCCCGTGTGTCCAATGTGTCCCGTGTGTCCAATGTGTCCTGTATGTCCTGTATGTCCAATGTGTCCCGTGTGTCCCATGTGTCCCGTGTGTCCCATGTGTCCCGTGTGTCCCATGTGTCCCGTGTGTCCTATGTGTCCCGTGTGTCCAATGTGTCCAATGTGTCCCGTGTGTCCAATGTGTCCCGTGTGTCCAATGTGTCCCGTGTGTCCAATGTGTCCCGTGTGTCCTATGTGTCCCGTGTGTCCTATGTGTCCCGTGTGTCCAATGTGTCCCGTGTGTCCAATGTGTCCAATGTGTCCCGTGTGTCCCTTCTTAATATAAAGGAAAGTAGCTGTGATTAAGACTTTTTAAATTCTACACGCAATTTTTTTATGGGTTGTTTCACTTGTTTTGTGGTTGATTTTCTGGCGGAAGGATTAATTTCTTTAGATGGTTGTTTAATACAGAAATATTGCTTGGCTTACTTGTGATAAAAAAAATTTATGGGTGATTTTTGGTGCTTGGGCGGCTTTGATTTTTATCGGGTTATTTTGAAAAAAGCCCATTTGAGCGTACGGGGCGCCGTGTTGGCGGTCATGATAAGGCGGATGGGATAGCCGTAAAACTTGTCGGAAAAAGCGTTGACACAATTAAATTGGAATGGTATAACATGGTTTAATGGGCAATTGTTGGGAGGGATGTGGAGCATGGAGTTTGTGCCGCTGCGCAGTTTGCAACGAGGGCGGCCGGAAGTGTGGGAGACCCTGAAGAGGGAAGCCGGAAGACTTGTTCTTACGAACAAGGGGCAGCCCGCGTATCTGCTGGTTGACCTGGATGGGCACAACGTAGTATCGCTCATCAACAAATTCGACAGCTTTAACGAAGACCGGGTGGTGAAGGCCCCGCAAGGCGCGTCATAAAACCACCGGTAACCAAAGACGTAAACTGACCGAGGGATGGCAAGGCAAGACCGAATGGACAAGGTGAATACATAAAAATGCCCAGTGTAGCACCGCTGTGTGTCCAGTCCGATGCCCCAACCCCCGACAGTAAAAACAACAGAATAAATTTTAAATCCGAAAGGAGATGTCTGACGATTATGCAGACAAAATCAAAAAATGTTTTGAAGAAGGCATTGGCGTTATTCGTAACGCTGGCATTGGTTGTACCGATGCTGTTGCCGTTCTCCGCCGCGGCAGCGGAATTTGATCCATTGCTTTTCCCGGGCGGTCCTGCACTGGGCGAGCCTGTGGTTATTGAGCCGATTGCAGCTGGTGATTCACGTTCACATCCCATTCGCTTGACAGGGGATACGTTCCGGGTTAACAACGACGGAACCCTTTATGAAGGCGTATTGGATCCCACGAACTGGATTTTCACAGCCGATCCGGATGACCTTGGAACAACTTCATACGTACTTGGCGATTTGGTTTGGAATCTTGAGCTAATTGCAGTTACTCAAGGTGCAGACTTTTCTACCACGCATGTAAATTTGCAAATTGATGGTATTGCTTCTGACACGGGTGTTCGTTTTTACATCCAACCGAGAGGCACAATCATGCAAAGCACTATGTATCCCGCACCGCAGATTGTATACATTGGCGCTCCTGGCGCACCCACCACCCCCACCATGGCGGTAACGAGAACCTCTACTGCCCCCGAAGGTGCGGAATGGTCACTGCCTTATGAGATTTATGAAGGTATGGGCGCACCCATCAATGATGTACGTCGCTTCAATAACAATATTCTCGTTGTGTATTTACACTTGCTGCATCAGACATTCAATGCAAATGCAGGCATCGTAAACAATGTGAATAACTGGAATTTGGTAAATTATGACGACGTAGAATTTAACCTCATTACCAACACAGTCAATTGGCCTGATGACGGCGAAGAAGACTTTTTCATCTCCTCCGTTTTACGCATCAATGACACCACTGTGCGTATGGTATTGGGACAAAATACCGGTCGTACACCCACCGCGACAAGCGAAGTAGATGACTTGGAGTTCTTCATCCAAGCGATCGCTGGTGTTGTTGTACCCACAGGATCAGCTCCAGAAGCTCGTTCCGCAAAAATGCATGTAATGCCGCTGATACCGGAAATTACGGCTACGCCGATTCTTCCCAGCGCCATCATGGTTGACCCCGATTTCCCTCTTGCACTTGTACCCGGTGGTTCAGGCCCAGGTGGTGAAACGGTTATCATTATCGAGCTCGAAGCTTTTGAAACATGGAGAGCCCGCGAAACGCAATGGCGTGCAGACGCATTGGCAAATGACCCCAATGCATGGCTCAACTGGCAATTTGCTTGGTCGTTGGGTATTAACCCCACCAATGAACTCGATCCTGACTTTAGCTTCTCCGTTTTTGGCGGCGGCCCCGGTTACCAACTTGGTGAAAATGGATTGCCGACGTTCTGGCAGGGTGGTTCTGATTATGGCATTTGGGAAACCGAATTCGCCACTAACCCTGCGCAAGCACCTGAATTAGAGCAATTACCCTTCGCAGTAAGCCAACCCGATTGCGATGACGATGGCTTGCTTGAGCTGCTTCGTATCGAATTGGTTGACAATGTTCCTGGCTTTGAAGGCCAAGTGGCTGTACTTGCCTTTACAGGCAATGTACCTACGGGTTACTGGTACTTGCACATCCGTGCAACTTCACAAGATGCAGCGTTTACGACCCCTGATGGTTTAAGCGGTCGTGCATTGCAAGAAAGCCACCGTTTTACTGGCCATGCAAGCGTACGTATCGGCCAACCCACACCAGCAGGCACCACTCCTCCCCCGACACAACCAGGCGTCATGGGCTGGACGGTTTATGTACCGCCGGAGCATGCCAGCGGTTGGGATAGCCCTGCGCAATTTACAGATGATCGTGACGAAATTCCCTTTGGTCACAATCCTCGCAACTTCCTCTTTTTACGCTTAACACTGGGCGGACAAGGTTTTGACACTAGCGTAGCCGGCTGGGCTGCATTGCAAAATGCAATGGCAGACCTTGAAGGTGATACCGATGACAACCTTGAAGATCGTTTCCCTGATGCGGACGCTCCGGTATTAACCGCTGCAGATATTGCCGAATTAGCCAATATTATTTCCGAAGCTTCGGGTGGAGATACTTTAATCGAAAATATTATAGATGTGGCTAATTTAGCACCTTTGGGGGTATACCCGTTGGTCGCTACTGGATCAGCTGCAAATGATGCTGTGGCAGCATTGGAAGCTTTGTTTGCGCATCTGTCTACAATCTATGATACAACACCATGGTTTGTTTATGCAGAGTCACCCGCAGCAGACCTTGAAAACTGGGTATTAACCTCTGACCCGATTAACGCTTCCGGTACTGTTAATCCTAACACTGCAATGGACCAATATTTCCCTGCAGAACTTGGTGATAGCATCGACTACACCGGTTTGCTTGTACACAACATTGTGGTACTGGACCAAAACAATGTTGTATTCGTACTTGCAATTGACCCGACTCAAGACATTAACGCACCGTTTAACGCTGCAAGTCCCGATCCGCTTACAGACCACATCATCGCAAGCACGCGTTTCCACACAGGTTTGACACTTGCTGAAGCTACTACCAACGAGTGGAGAGCAACTGCCACCGCAGCTTTCGCAGCAATTCCTGTACAACACCTTGAACACAGGCTGTTTGTACGTGCATTAGACGAGGCAATAGCAGACCCCGCAATCCCGTTTATCGACGCTACACGCGGCACCGGTTTGGGACGCTTTGGTATTCCTTTCCACACCCCGCACTTACCGTTGCAATTGGAAATCGTTAACCGCTTCCTACCCATGCCTCAAGGTCCGGGCGGCGCTGACGATGCACATATCGAACTGGCAAACCCGACAGCGGCAGTACCCGGTCTGATACGTCAAATCCAAGTAACCGCAACGTTGACAAACCCCGCTTCTCGCTTTGGCCTTGAAGCAACCGATCCCGCAAACTGGGTCATCTACAGAAGAGATGAGCATTTCAACTCTTATGAAGAAAACGCGCTTTTCTTAGTTTCTGGATATAACGCGACACGCCGTCTTGAGGTTGACGAAATCATTATTGACTTCGTAAACAACCCACGCGTAGCGACGATTTCGTTTGTTACCTACGAAGACGTTGGCGGTATGTTGGATGTCAGTCTTATCGCTGGCATTACCGACCCCGTAAGCCCGCTCTTTGGCATTACCGAACTAGCACCGCCGCGTATCTTTGTACGTGCGTTGCCGGGTGCCACAGAAATCGCATCTACCGTACTTGACCAAGACGACATGCGTGGTTACATCACGCATATCCAAGGCAGTGCATGGAACAGAAATGCATCGTTCTTGCAAATTGGTGAAGAACAAGAAATCCAAGAAGTTCCTGAAAGAGTTATGCTTGTAACCGCAGCAAATCACACCGATTTTGGTGATGATCACGCGATCTTCAACGCAAACGACGAAGTACCCCGCACACCTGGTTTGTTCGGCAATACGCCGTTCGATACCGACGAACGCTTCCCCGACTTCGTGCTTACCACAGGTCGTCCTACATGTACCGTATTGAACAGAAGATACGTATATGTGGAATTGGATGAAGATACCTTCGTAACAGGTGCTGCCGCTACCAACCTTACTCATTGGACGATTCAAGAGTTTGAAGCTAATATAGCTGGCGTCGGAATGAACCGTGACATCAGCATTACTCGCGGTAATCTGCCGCCAGGTACCCTTCAACAGCATTTTGCATATGGTATGGTTTTGGAAGCTGTTGACCGTATCAGCGCTACAGAGGCAAGATTGACCTTGTCCGGCGATGCAGAACTTCATGCAAACGCGATTTTGGAAATCATTGTTGCCGCTGCTGCTGTTGCAGGACCCGATGCACATTCCGCAATCGTGCGTATCGGTGAAGACTTGCGTCCGCGCATCTTCGTAACCGATCAAGACGACAACGTAATTGATTCACTCGAAGTAGGCAACAACCAAACCATCCGTGTATGGCTCATGAACGCAAGCTTCAACTTCACCGGAAATGAAATCTATGGTGGTTCTGATCCGGCAGTATGGCTGTCACGTTTGTTGACCGCTGACGAAGTAGAAGAAAATTATTTGACTGATCATACACCCGGTCGTTCAACTGCAGGTGTTGACCAATTCCTTGGCGAAGACGGTCCCGATCTTACCAACTTGGTTGTGAATGACATGGCAGTGCTTGCAGACGAACCCGAGCAACCGTTCGAATTCGTCGAAATGACCATCAATGTAACCCCAACGATGTTGGGCAACTTCATTGCAATCCGTCCGGCGATTGTATATGCCGACACTGAAGAACCTGTTGAGGACATGGATGCAGGTTATGGAGATTCACGTGTACCCGCGCTTAACGTAGGTGTTCATATGTTTAGCACCGAACTGCGTAGCGTGAACCCTGATTCCGTAACCCTACCCGTACCCGTAGAATTTGCACTGCTTCGCGTTGGTCCCGCTGTTGCTGGTCCCGACTGCGATATCTGCGATGACGACGGTTGCGACGAGTGCGATCCTCCCGTAGGCCCCGGCCCCGATTGCGATATCTGCGACGACGAAGGTTGCGACGAGTGCGATCCTCCCGTAGGCCCCGGCCCCGATTGCGATATCTGCGACGACGAAGGTTGCGACGAGTGCGATCCTCCCGTAGGCCCCGGCCCTGGCGATTGCCCGGTATGCGAACAAGACGAGTGTGACGATGCTGCAGCATGTTTGGCAGCCGCACAAGCCGAGTTTGACGCGTTGGATGTATTGTTCAACCATGACCCCAACGCAACACCGGTACCCAGCCAAACCATCGCATACTTTATCTACAACGTTGATCAAATCTTTGCCACCTTGATCGAAGGTTTCAACAACCTGACCGGTAACATGGATATGCTTTATGGTCTGATGGCGGATTATCCCGATTCACCTGACTTTGACCAATGGGCTGCCTGGTTTGTAGAAAACTTCGAACAAAGACTTCCGTTCCAAACCGCGTTGGATCAAATCACCGAAGACCTTGCAAACGCTACAGCAATGACGCTCAGATGGAACCTGTTAAACGACTTCTTAAACAACTAAGCAAGTAAGTAACAAAAAACAACGCGCCTTTTACCGGGCGCGTTGTTTTTTTAGGTAAAGATGCTTAACGATGCACTTTTCGTTACGAACCTAGTTCTCTTTTGATTTCCGTTAAGGTGTAAGTGGGTTCGTTTCGTGATAAAACCTCTTCGGCATCGTGGATGTCTTCCCTTTCCTCTGTATTTTCTATTGCTTCCAACTCCTCAAGCGTCTTGGCAATCATGTTTTTACCTTGTTCCGCATCTTTGACCGCTTTAAGCAATCTTGCCTTGTTGGTTTCGCTGTGAAAGGGGTCATAAATACATTGTGCCATAAATTCACCTCAGTTCAATAGCCGCGTTTACCTTGATGATCATCTCGTCAATATCGGCTTGGGTAATGCCCGGGGCGGATAGCAGCGCGCGTGCTTGACTTGTTATTAAAGCAAGCGAACCGAAAGCTTCATCGTAGTACGGGTGGTCTGCCTGTTGCAAGATGAGGTCCGCTTTGGCAATGGCTATCCATAACTCGATGGAAAACAGCCTAGGGATTTCATCGTCAAAGAAATCATCCAACCATAGGATCCGTGCTTCCAACCAATTTGCCAGCCAGCTTACTTGCTCGTCAAAGGTGTGCAGCGTTCCTTGTGCCGGATGGCCGCCGGGCAGCGCGGTGCCCAATACCGGATGCCTTGTGAAATTACGGTTGAAATGGTCTTGGTACGTGTCCGCCATGTATAACAAGTGATCAATGGTTTGCTGGGGTATCCCTTCTTCCCTTAATGCTTGCCACCGTAGCGATAACGCGTGGCGAAATTCAGGGACGCGCAGCAAGTGCATATACCAATAGCTATAACGGATTATCCCCTCGTGATACATATGCCCGTATAGGATGGAGCGCTCTGGCCCGCCTCCGTATCCGTGGTCAAAGTCCCATACCGGCCCCATCACCAGCCGCCGCGATTCCCCAATCCCTTGGATGGACATAAACGTGCTGGAATAATTGGGAGATAGGTTATGGAACAATTCATTGATGATAAAGAAATCTACGAACGAGTCTACATCGATGAGCCTTTCGATCTCATTGAAATTACGGGAACGGATGGCGTGGCTTACGGCGTACAAATAAGACCGGATATAATCGGCATGTGCGCGACGCCGTGTACCACTGTTGGGAAAGCGGATTTCATACGTGCGCCCGTTTACCCGTACATAGTGGTTGCCTTCTGTGCCGTCGCCATAAGCAGCGCGTACGCAGTAATGAAGAAAAAACTCGCTTAGTTCGGGGTTGGGGTGCCACGTTAGTTCCATACGCCCTTGCCCTGCGTCGCGTTCATCAATGGCCAGGTACACCCCTACATATTCTTGGTTGATATATAAATGGACAAACCGCGTCATGGGCACAAAGGAGCTTGATGGGCCCAATAACGACACAAAATAAAAAACGCTGTAGGTGCGCAATTGCGTTGGGTCAAATTGGTTGGCCAAAAGGATCCAGTCCTGCGCGGCGTATGTAGTGCCCAGCAAGGTGCGTTCGCCGTCTGTAAAACGGATGCGTAATGGGCGTTTTTCGGGCCCCGGTTCGCGGTACCAGGTGCTGCTGCCGCGTCCGCGGATGCGTACGGCCACGTCTTCGAAGTCACCCCTGCGCGTAAATCCGGTCAGGGAGGCGGTACCGTCTTGCCATTGTGTGCGTGGCATATCAAAGGGATGGGTGTCCAGTTCAAGATGGAGTGACGGCCATGGCCAGGCGGCGTCCGCCTCGTTGCCTCCAGTCCCCATGATTAACGCAAGGGCAATCACCAATAATGCGAGGAGCCCGGTTATAACAAATTTTTTCATATTTTCCACCTTTGAATGGTCTGTTATGATTCTATGTTGTGTCACCAAAAAATCAAGGCAAACTTCCCTTTCATACCCGATTTTGTTAGAATCGACAACACCATACATCGAAAGGAATGAACATAAAATGATTAAAAAAATGTGTGCGGTTTTTATTATTTGTCTTTTTTGTCTTGCCATTCCCCTGTCTGTTTCAGCAGAGGAAAATATTAGTGTTATCGTAACCTTCCATGGCGAGCCGGCGTCTGTTCAACAAGCGCGCAACCCTATTGCCAGGCGAAGCGTGGTAGATACGGATCCCCATGACGCGTTTTATAGGGAACTTGCGGCAATGTTTGGCGATGGGATCGTACCGTTTGGTAGTTTGTATGAAATTACGCATGAATATCGCCTTTCTATCTATGGCGTGGCGTTATCATTGCCTGCATATCGCCTGGCGGAGCTTTCGGAGTTGCCAAGCGTCGCGAATGTGTTTCCAAACCTGCCCTTAGAAACCCTAAATCTGCCCTTAGAGACCTTGACGGTGAACAACCCCCACGGTGGCCGAGACGGCCGCGGGGCAATGCGTGCCGATGCGGTGCATGCGGCAGGTTTCCGTGGTGAAGGCGTATTGGTGGCGGTTATCGATACGGGCATCGATTACACGCACCCAGCATTTGCGGGTGCATTCCCCACGTTCGCGCAAATGCAGGCAAGAAACCCACAATTAACAATTAACGAAACCAGGGGGGGTATTTTTTTCGGCCGCAATTTCCGTCCGGACCTGGCTGCCAATGACCCCATGGAAGTACCCGGCCGCCAGCCCCATGGCACCCCCATTGCCGGTTTGATTGCCGGACGATATACGGGGGGGATGCTTTCGATGTTGGGCGTGGCCCCGGCGGCACAGATTATCGCGTATCGGGTCATGTCACCCGATGGCGGCACCGTGGCGGACCTTATCGCCGCCATTGAAATGGTTATGGTGGATAGGCCGGATGTCGTGAACATATCCATGGGCGTTCCTTTTGGGCTGATGAATTGCCCCCTTGTGTTGGCAATGGAAAATGTAATGCGGGTGCACCCGCATATTTCGTTCGTGGTTGCCGCGGGGAATAGTGGGCCGGGTGCGGCTTCCATCGCCAGCCCTGCGGTGTCTCCCATGGCCATATCGGTGGGAAGCACAGATGCGTTTGGCCGGCTTAGTAGCTTCTCATCTCGTGGACCTGTGATAGGGCATAGTTTTATGGTGCCCACCTTGGTTGCCCACGGTGAAAATGTATGGTCCGCCGTGCCGTGGTGGTTTGGCGCCAGTAGTTATAGCGGCGCTACCGGAACCAGTATGGCGGCACCGCATGTAGCGGGTGCGGTGGCGTTGATGGTTGAATACAGCCGCCAAGAACGAGGGCAAGCGTGGACGGCAAGTGAAATTAGGACGCGGTTGATCATGAGCGCACGGCCCATGGACAATTATGGGATATTTGAGGTTGGCGCGGGTTATGTGGATGTTTATGCCGCCATACAGGCGATAGGCCTGGCCGAGTCTATTGCATGGGCCTATTCGGTTATTGAAGGCGCGGCTGTGTCCGCCTCCGCCGAACGTGTAACCAGTGGTAAATCATTCTGGACGCCGGATGCGGTCGTTGCCTTTGCGATGGCCACGAATAGCGCAATCGCCGCACAAGGTGATACGGCGTGGAGAACTTTAAATGCCGCGATCACAACCTTCAATCAGGCACGACAAACCGGTACCGGCACCGGCGAGCTGGCGTACATGTACTTTGTCGAATGGCTGGACCATAGGGTTGTGGAAATTGATGCGGCGTTTTATCAAATTGAAACGGTTTTTGTCCCGCTTATCGCATTGGAGTTTGAAAGATTCGAGGGTTTCCATCGTTACCATACCAGGCATTTGGACCGGTTATTTGATGTATTGCATAACCGCGCATGGGATTATCCGGGCACGCAGGCTTTTTATGGCCCCCGCGAAGCCATTTTAGATCAATTTTTCTATATACATGACGCGCGGAATGCAGTAGTCACGCATTTGCGCTTTTTAGCAGGAGTGCATGAGGAAGGTATTGCACACTTGCCCGCGCTTGCGCCTGAACACGCTGCGTTACATGCATTGCGCAATATGCTTGCAGGAGTTATCTAATGAGGTATGAAATAGACCTGCAACAAGCAAAGGGGCTGCATCCCGATGGATGGACCGGCCATCATGCTACCTTTAATTTTTCGGTTGCCTTTTGTTCCTATTGCAGGTTTTATTTCGAATATGCGCTTCCTATAGAACAGGCAGTGTTGGATGCGATGCAGGGATTAAACATCGCTGTTTATATTAACCAAGCATGCGTTCATCAGGAAACATTGAATAAAGTGGGAAGCGGCGTCATCGCATTTGATATATCCTATGAACATCTAGGGAACCGGTTTTTACAAGAAATCCATTTGGAATCCAGTGTGTGGATACCGGCCTTGATGTTAAACAACGGCGATACTCGCCGGGTAGGGCTGAATATTACCAAGGCGTATGTAGATGCGACAACGGAATATTCTTTGATAAATAGCTTCGAAAAATACGATCAATTGATAAAAGGCCATGTGGATGGAACGGTCGACAACGGACAATTGTGTCGCCAAGTGCTGGATTTCGATTGCTTTGCCCAGTTGTATGGTATTGACCATCCGAAATGCGACCCACTGCTGCCGGCGTACTTGAATTGGGAAATTGGCTTTTTCGAATTTCTTTCCGGCAAAAAATACGACTATGCCAACGAAGGGCTTGCGTTAAATCTTACGGAAGAACACAGTAAGCCACCCACGATGGATTGGGGCATCGATTATCGAGTTGAAAGAACCCGTGTGTACATGGAAATCATCTCGCGTATACGCCCACAGCCGGGGGCCTGTGTTTTGGAAATGGGTTTTGGATATGGGGACTTGCTGGAGTTGCTCGGCAGATGTGGATGCAGGGTTTTTGGCATAGATGCATCCCCCGACTTTTTGGAATATACGAAAAGCCGGCTTTCCTCGCAAAACATAGAGGCGGGTTTATTGGCCGGATCGTTTTTTGATATCAAAAAAATAGGCGTAGCGCCCGATGTCATTATCTTTGAAGCAAGTTTTCATCATTGCAATGACCCATATGGATTGCTTAAAACACTTTGGGATATCATGCCGTCACATGGAAAAATCTATTTTATTAATGAGCCTATATTGCCACAAGCCGACAGGCCCTGGGGATTGATACGGTATGATGGCGAATCGTTGTTTCAAATTAGGCATCGCGGCTGGTTGGAATTTGGATTTAGAAAAGACTTTTTTGACAACTTATTATCAATGGCTAATTTTACGGTTAAAAGCGTATCTCCTTTGGGCAATGGATACGATATTTATGAAGTGATCAAACTTGATGAATAATATCGGCGTACCTCCTGGCTATCCGCTGGGGGTCTAGCACGGTTTGCGCGTATCTTTTTGCATTTTCGCCCAACGTGGTACGGGTGTGTTTGTTCTCGAATAAATGCTTTATCATGGCCACCAGTTGTGGCACTTCGTTTTCGTTCACATCTACCTTCCAGCAGATGTCATCGGGATATTCTTTGTATTGGTTTACATTGCTTATGATAACGGGTTTGCCGAAACTAAAGGCCTCGTGTAGCGTAGCCGATGATTCGCCCATGGAGGGAAAGCGAAGGTTAACAACGACATCAACCATTTGCATTCCTGCCAAATACAGCGGGGTGGGTAAAAAACCGGTGATATGAATATTTTCTTCTTGGGTTAAATCATTTGGATCACACGAACCAAAAAAAATAAGTTTTACGGGATAACCGTCTGCCCTTAATATGCGAACCGCTTGCATCAGTTTATCCGGCCGTTTGTTCTTATTTACAAATCCAAAACAACCAACAACCATTTCGTCCCTCTGTATTCCATAAATGGAATGGAAGTGGTCTGGGTGTGCATTGGCCTCATTCATCATTGCAGCCAAAGGAATCGCCGTGACCTTCCTATTATTCAATTGCGTTAACGTCCATTGATTATGGACAATCAATTTATCACAATGATTTAAAAGCGCATGCGCCATAGGGAATCTTTCAAAATCAGGCCATTCCCCTTTATCCTTTATACTATTAAAATGATTAAGCCCCTCTTCCCCATAACCATCAACCAATGCATTTTTATAGGTTTCAAAATCATTTTCGGAATAAAAAGAAAGATGGAAAAAGGGATGGATGATATAATCATGCAATTCGATGATACCCTTGTATTTAAGGGCATATTTATATGTCTCTGTATGGAAATCACAATTATTACCTAGCTGATATAAAATTGCGTCATAATTCCCATGTAATTCATCCAACTTGTTTATCATGTATAATTCGCCATGGGGATTAGGCGAAAATTCCGCTTCGTCCTGACGGGAATTATCAACAAATATATCTATACAACATGTTTCGGCCATGAAATGGACCAATTCATATACATATATTGCTATACCGGATTTATGAGGCGGCCAAGGCGCTACAATCGCAACCCTTGGCTTTTTGTCATAGGGAATGTCAGGCGTTTCAGTGATAAACCGCAATGTCTTTTCTGCCGTTGCTTCCCAGGTAAAGGACAAGGCGTAGCTTTGCCTTTGTTTTTTATCTTCCAAGCTTTCATTTGATGAATTGCTAAGCGCTGTTTTAAGCTTGTTTGCCATGTCTTGTATATCGGTAGGGTCGCAAAACATTATGTGTTCAAACTCTTTTAATGAAGAACTATTGCTTGAGAGTATATAGGCTCCACTTAGCATGGCTTCCAATATAGGTAAGCCAAATCCTTCATAAAGCGATGGGAAAAATACCACCGTCGCGTTGTAATACAATTCGGCAAGTTCATGGTTCGAAACATAACCTGTAAGGATAACCCTTTTTTCTAAGTCCAGTTTTTTTAATTGTATATCTATGCTTTTTCTTGATTCATTGTCATATGAGCAAACCAAATAGAACGTAAGGTCATCAAGTTCTGGGTTCATCGTCATCATTAAATGAAAGGCTTCAAGGGCCCGAGGGATGTTTTTTCTATATTCAATACCTGCGGTATATATAATTGATCGTTTTTTTTGCTGCGGTTTTTTTAAAAAAAGATGCCTGTAGAATAATCTATGGTTGGCAGCAAGCACGATCGATTCACATGGGTTATTTGCCAAGGTTACATTTTTGTAATCATTTTTTGTGGATTCAGAGATGGCAATAACGGAAACGTCATTTTTACTTAAATATTTAATGCGCCGGTCATATTCGGCCATAATTTCATTGCCCCATAATGAACTATAATAAGGCAAAACCTTGGGTATAAGGTCATATAATGTCACGAACATGTTGCAATTTAATTTTGCATCTGGAAACAAAACGTTTAACATTAAAGGGTTTAAATTCCAATAGGCATCTATATGATAATCATGGATTATCCTGTTTAAGTGGTTTGTGTACGACGCAGTAGTGTGTGCTTCGGCACAGGATATAGGTATTATTTTTTCTGCAACCCACGGCTCAAAAACGGCCAGAGAACTTTTATTTAAAACGGTTACGTAAAAGCGATTGCAGTAATCCTGTTTTAATAAGTTGTTTATTATATTGATGAAATACACGCCGATCCCCCGGCGAATATCAGGTGTGTTTAATGTTTGTCCATCTATTAAAATGTTCATGAATAAAACACCCTTATAAAACTAGCCATTACTTTGTGCCAGTTATAATTTTGTTGTACATAATTTCTTCCACGATTGCCCATATCAATGGATTTTTCATTGTTGTTTAAAATGCATTGTAATTTTTCTATGAAAGTTTTGTTTTCGTTTACCCAAAAGCCACCGCCGCTTTCAACACAGTGCTGCCTTGTTACATCGCAATCGGCCGATACAATAATAGGGACGCCATGCAGCCATGCCTCCATAATAACAATAGAGAAGCTTTCATTATCCGATAAGTTAATCAACGCACTGCTATTTTTGATAATAGCATGTTTCTGTTCTTCATCAACAAAGCCGAAATCAATGAATTTATCGCTTTTGGGGATTAACCCGTTATCACCTCCGCCAACAAACACCAAGGGTATCGCTGTATCAAAAGAGGCGTACCAGTCAATAAGTTTCCCAACCCCTTTGTTGACATCCTTTTTCCCAACATATACAAAGTATTTGTCAGGCAACTGATAAAGATGATTCGCGGAGCTGTCATTTTCTATTTCTACGCCTACGCCCACCACCGGTGATTCGATCAGCTTGCGCCCTATGGTTAAGCCATAATGCTTTATTGCCATGGCCTTTTCAGCTGCGCTTAAGAATATGATATGCTTTGCCTGTTCAAGCATCCTCTTTGTTTGTGTCCAATAAAATTGCGGCTCGTTGTGCAAACATGGAATGAAGCTTATCTTGCCTGGATTCTTCATTAAAACAGAATAGCTCAACGCTTGAAAGTAGGGCGCAACCACGACGTTGCGCGCATTACATATCGACGCTATATAGCCGATCATTTCATCGCTATTAATCCCATAGGTGAAAAAGTTCTCCATTTCATCCTCGGTTAATGGATTCCCTGATATCTGTTTAGCGCTGGCTTCCAGGTATTTATCTTTATTGGATTTATTTACACGAAAACGCTTAATAGGAATTTCATTCCACATAGTTTCTGACGGAGGAAGCGAATCTTCCCACCAAGATGAAAAAGGACTTTTGCAACAGGTTGTTAATATTTCCACGTCAAAACCATTGCAGCTTAAATTCTTAGCATAATTCCCTATGGCTGTTTCCGCACCACCCATTTGACCCCCAAACCAGGGTACAACAAAAGAAAAGGATGTTTTCATTGATTTACTTCCCTCTTATCTACGAAAATGGCGTTAACTCCGGTAAATGCGTATTCAAAATAATCCATTTCTATTAAATATTCAGATATTTCTTTGTTTTTTATGGGCATTTTCAAATGTGTATTATATGGTATTATTTCGACAATGATCATTAAAGGTCGATAATTCGTAAAATCAATGGTCTTTAATATTTCAAGCTCTTTACCTTCAATATCTATATTTAATAAAACCGGTGACTTACCCAAATAATTAATACATATATCATTATATTCAATGGTTTCAACCGTAATTTTTTTATGGATTTTTAATTTTGGATTTTTTTCGATAAAAGAAAGGGCGTCATCTTCAACTGCCGTAGAAAGTCCATCTCCGGTCACAAATGAAGTCCCCATGATATAAAAATCAATCATTTCTCCACTTGTGGCACTTACGCATCGGTTCAATATCGTATCTTCTCCACGGTAAAACCTTAATTCTGGTATCAAATCACCGTTTGCTTCCACAAGTACCCCGCGGGCCCCTTGTTCATACAAATAATAAGTATTGCTTATTTTTTTCGCATGATTTGCGCCTAGGTCGATATACGAAGCGTCTTCCAATGGAATCCCAAGCGCCCCCAGTACAAAGACAACGATCATGTCCTCCCCACATTGCGAATAACTTTCGGCACCCCAGGAATCCCTCTCCCAAATGTCAGAATATTCCCTTTTGCGATTCGGAGATAACGGCATATTTGTAAGCTTGTCTATTCTGTTTTTAAGCAATACATTCCTATCGTTTATCGATTTTTGTATATGCTCTAGTTGCTTTTGCTTGGCAATGAGTTCTTCTGTATTGCCTTCTATTAAATTTATATTTTGATTAACAATACCTACCTTATGGTTCATATCATCTTGTAAGTTATGATTGCTCTTTACAATCGTCTGCTCAAGCTGGTTTTGGTATTCTATTAATATTTTTTGCACAGTAGCTTTGTTTTCTAAGATATCTTTTTTTACATCACAAATCATATCATTTAAATCTTGAACCATTTCGTCTACATTCATTGCAATGAGGTTTGTGCTATCCGTTAACGCAGATAGCATGTCATACATCCTTTTGTTTACCTCGCTTTGATTTCTTGTAAACAAGCGTGAAAGCTTTAAAAATACGCGGGCAACCCCTTTAAACAAAAACCTGAGTAAGCGCCCCCTGTTTAAAAAGGTTGGAACTTCATTTCCTATGGATAGGAGCGGATTAACCATATATTTGTCTGTATGGATGGATTCAATATTGTCTTTGATTATGCTTGTTATATGCTTGTCCATGTGATGTCCCTCTGTGCCAATGAAATGATGATTACTGGCTTCTAATTTAATTTTATGCATTATTTCTGCAACATCGGGCTTAAGTGCTAACATATAGTCCCCCCCAATAACATCCCATCTACCATAATCTCATAACCCATCCAAGACGTCCCTTGTTCACCCACAACCTCCGAAATTACCCTAAACTCGGCAATCTCGTTTTGGAAATCATAGGTGCGTCCATCCCGGTCAATGACCGCAATTTGCAACACATAGTCCCCGGGCAGTAGGTTAAGTTCCGTCAATGACCATTCCACGGTGCCCTCCTTCTTTAATATAACAGGGGGCAATTGATTAATCATGGTGTTGGTGGCAAATACCACCCATCCCTGCATGCTGTGGATGGCAAAACCGAAAACGGGATCTATTTTTTCCGGCGACTTATGGCAGATATATTCATACGATAATCGGATTTTTTCTCCCCGGTAAAAGGTTCGACGGTCTACGTCTTTTTTATCAAACAGCTTGACGCTTTTTAAGATCATTTGCTGATTTCCCCAACGGCTCAATCCCGGCGCGTATTCGTAAGGTATCTCTGCTTTTATTTGTTCTGCCTCTTTTGTTGGGTGTTCTTCTACCGCAATGGCTTCGGCCTCGATCCGTTCTTCTTGTTGCGCCGCCATGAATTCCTGATACCTCAATTGAATGGACCGCGGTTCCCCTTGATGCAATAATTCTCCCTTATTAAAAAACAACGCATAATCACAAAGCTGGTCCAGCACCCCCATAGAATGGGATACAATAACGATGGTGGTGCCTCTATCTTTCATTCTTCGAATATGATTGTTGCACTTGGTTTGAAAATTCATGTCCCCTACAGACAAAATTTCATCCACCAGCAATATATCACAATCAACATTAATCGCCACGGAGAAAGCCAGCCGTGCGTACATGCCCGACGAGTACGTACGCACCGGCGCGTCGATGAAGTCTTCCAGCTCTGAAAAGCGGATAATGTCCGGTGTGCGGGCCTCGATTTCGGCCTTGCTTAGCCCTAGGACGGTGGCGTTGGTATAGATGTTTTCGCGCCCGGTGAGTTCGGGATGGAAGCCCGCGCCCAGCTCAATTAGGCTGGCGACCTTGCCATTGACCGTTACGGAGCCTTTATTGGGGAACATCGTCCGGTTGATGATTTTTAGTAGCGTGCTTTTCCCGCTGCCGTTGGAGCCGATGAGGCCCACCGTCGAGCCCTTTTTTATATCGAAGGAAACGTCGCGCAGCGCATGGAATTCTTCCCGCTCGCCAAACCCGCGCAGAAAGGCTTCTTTCAGCGTTTGCGGCTTGTCTTTAAATACCTTAAACGTCTTGGATACGTTCTCTACCCGTACGGCAATATCCTTCATTACATCGCCTCCGCAAAGCCACGTTGCAATTTGTTAAACACAAACATCCCCATGAAGAACACGGCGATGGCCGTAACCAGGCCAATGGCCATATACATCAGGTTGGGGGAAACACCGTTGAACACGACATCGCGGTAATTCAATACCAGCAAGGTCATCGGGTTAACTTTAACAAGCGTGTGTACCCGCTCGGGCAGGAAGGAGATATCGTAAATAATGGGGGTCAGGAAGTGCAACGCCATGGCACAGATGCTCAGAATATGTTCCAAGTCACGGAAATACACGTATATGGCCGACACAAACAAAGCGATGCCCATACATAGGATGCATTGGATGACAAACAACACGGGCAGCCACAATAAGTTCAAGGTCAGGGGGATGCCGAAGAAAAGCATCATGGGGAAGATGATCAAATAAGCGAAGACCATATTAAACAATCCGCCAATGGCATACGCCAGCGGGATAATTTCTCGTGGGAAGTAAATCTTTGTTACCAAACCCGACTGGCCGAAGATTTGGGCGCACCCACCCACCAGCGCGGAGCTGAAATATATCCACGGCACCAAAGCCACAAATAAAAATACCGAGTAATTTTCAATATCAAAACGCATGACGATCGGGAAAATGAGGGAGTACACGATCAGCTGCATCAACGGATTGACAAAAGTCCAGAGAAAGCCCAAAAAGGACCCCTTGTAGCGCGTTCGCAGGTCCTTCTTGACGAAGCTGGTTAGCATGTTTCGGTATTTGTATATTTCAATAAATCGGGTGACCATGTTTATTCACGACCTTTGGATGCCCACCATTCCAGCATGTCGGCAAGCGTGTTTTTCAGGGGTATTTCGGGTTGCCACCCCGTATGCGCGGATAGCCGCGTAATGTCCGCCTCGATGACCGGCGTATCGGATGGGCGCATCCGCGCCGGGTCTTGTACAACGGTTACGTCCGTTTCGGACAAGGTCAGGATGGTATCGAGCGCGTCTTGGATGGATAGGGCACGGCCACTGCCCACATTGTACACCACGCCCCGTTGCCCGCGTTCTATTAGCAGGCGATAAGCGCGCACCACATCACGCACGTCGCAAAAATCACGGCGTGCTTCCAGATTGCCCACTTTCATTTCGGGTGGGGTTTGCCCGGATTGAATCATGGCTACTTGCTTGCAAAAATTAGAGAGGACGAATTGGTCGGATTGGCCGGGGCCCGTATGCGTGAACGCACGCACGACGAGAATGTCCAACCCATACGCGTTGGCATATATCTGCCCCAGCATGCCCTGGGCGGCCTTGGTCGCCGCGTACACGTTGCCGGGGTGCAGGGGCTGGTCTTCGTTGATGGGCATGTCCTTCGCGGCGCCATATTCCTCGCCGGAGCCGATGAGTAAGACACGTGGGGGCACAGAAGCCTTCCTGACGGCTTCCAGGAGGTTTACAGCGCCTTTTACGTTGACGTCCACCGTTAGGGCGGGTTCCTTCCATGACAGCGCCACAGAGCTTTGTGCCGCGAGGTGGAAAATGGCGGTGGGTTGCCATGCGTTTACCAATCTTTGTATGGCTTCCGCGTCCAGTATGTCCAGGTCGTATACCTTGTGTGGCGCCTCGCATGTCTCGTGTGGCATTTTTGTCGCGGCCACTTCCCAGCCTTCGCTTTGCAAATGCGCGATTAAATGGCCGCCTACGAAGCCGGCTGCGCCAATAATCAGCGCTTTCATGAAAGAAGCCGCAGATCGTTTTCCACCATTCTTGTGACCATTTCCTCAAAGGAGATATTACGCTTCCAACCCAGTTGGGTTTCTGCTTTTTGGGGGTTGCCCAACAACAGCTCTACCTCTGCCGGGCGATAGAATTTGGGGTTGACCTTCACCACGGTGCGTCCTGTGTTTTTATCGATACCGGTTTCCGTTTCATTTGCGCCTTGCCATACGATGTCCATACCAATTTGTGCAAACGCCGTCTGCACGAATTCGCGGATGGTCCGGGTTTCGCCGGTGGCCACTACGTAGTCGTCTGCCGTGTCTTGTTGCAACATCAACCACATGGCTTGTACGTAGTCCTGTGCGTGCCCCCAGTCGCGTTTTGCGTCCAGGTTGCCCAACTCTACGTGTGCTTGCAAACCCAGCTTAATACGGGCCACTGCGTCGGTTACCTTGCGCGTGACGAATTCCTTGCCGCGCCGCTCGCCTTCATGGTTAAACAAAATGCCGGAGCAGGCATACATGCCATAGCTCTCGCGGTAGTTCTTGGTGATCCAGTGGCCATATAGTTTGGCAACGCCGTATGGGCTGCGCGGATAAAACGGGGTTGTTTCTGATTGGGGCGTCTCCTGTACCAAGCCGTACATCTCCGACGTTGATGCTTGATAAAAGCGCGCCTCAGGCTTTGTCAGGCGGATCGCCTCCAGCATATTGGTGACGCCCAACGCGTCCACCTCCGCCGTCAGCAGGGGCTGCTCCCAGCTGGTGGCCACAAAGGATTGTGCCGCCAAATTGTACACTTCATCGGCCTGCGATTGCCGCATGGCTGCCACCAGTGACACGATATCGGTCATGTCGGCATAGATGAAGGTGATCTTATCCTTGATATGCGCGACATTGCCGTAATCCACCACGCTTTTGCGGCGCATGATGCCGTATACGGCGTAGCCTTTTTCCAACAATAATTCCGCCAGGTAAGATCCATCTTGACCGGTTATCCCGGTGATAAGCGCCTTTTTCATGTTGACTCCTCCAATGATTTGTATATTTGAAACAGTTCTATGCTGATTTGGTCCCAATCAAAGCGCTTGGCTTGTTGGATGCCTTGGGTGCGCATTGCTTCACGCAGCGCTGCGTCTGCGCACAAGCGCTCCATGCCGTCCATTATATCCGCTACCGAGAACGGATCAACCAATAGGCCCGCATCCCCAACCACCTCCGGCAAGGACGCCGCATCGGATACCAGCACAGGCGTACCGCAGGCCATGGCCTCCAGCGGCGGCAGGCCAAATCCTTCATACAACGACGGAAAGCAAAAAAACAGCGCGCCCGACAAAAGGGCGGGTTTATCCGCCTCCGGTACGTATCCCGTAAACAATACGCGCTCCTGGATGCCGTGTTCCGTTATTTTTTGAAAAATGCCGTCGTACATCCAGCCTTTTCTTCCGACCAGTACCAACGGGGGTACGTCGGGCCTTTTGTTTGCCAGTTGGATATAGGCCTCTAATAACCGCTCGATGTTCTTGCGCGGCTCGAGCGTGCCCATGTAGAGGATATAGTCCCCTTTTATACCATACTTTTCCTTTGCCGACGCGATCGTGTCGGATGGGATCCCCGGATGATACACACGGGTGTCTACCCCGGCGTATAACACACGCACTTTATCTGCCGGGCAATCATAAAAGTGCAGGATTTCCTGCCGTGTGAATGCCGAATCCGCCAGCACCAAATCCGCGCGCTTTATCGACTTTCCCAAGCCTAGACGCAATAGCTTCCTCGTTTTGGACATCACCGTTTCCGGAAAGCGCTTAAACCCCAGGTCATGGACGGTAACCACCTTCTTGCCCTTGCAAAACGGCGGAACGATAAAATTAAAAAAATGCCGGATCGTGGCATTATTACGAAAGAACCAGCGGTACGGCAACGGTAGCAACGCCGCCACGCTACGGTAAACGGACCTGGGGAAGCGGCATTCATGGGGTATGGCATGGGGTTGCGCATACGTGCCGACCATTTCCCGCACCGCTTTTGTATTGCGCGATGAAAAATACTCCAATACGAAATCCGCGCGGGGGTTCTGGTGAATCACCCGGCGTATCAAATTTTCGGCATAAAGGCCCACGCCGGTTTTTTCATGGCTCAACACCGCTTGCATTTCAAAGGCAATCTTCATAGGCGCGATAAACATCCCCGATCATTTTAGTTCTGTCGTACTTGTCCCTTACGCGCTGCGCCGCCGCTGCGCCGTATCGTTCCCTTAATTCACGGTCTGCCACGATGGTATGGATGGCCTCGGCCAGCGCGGCTACGTCCCCTGGGGGTACGGTTAATCCCGTTACACCATGCAAACTAACCGTGGGTACGGCCGTTGGCAACATCGTGTTTACCACAGGTTTGCCATAATACATGGCTTCTAGTTGGCAGATGCCAAATGCCTCGCTATTGGCCACGGAAGGGAATACAAACATATCGCAATCTTGATACGCCGCCAGCAAATCCTCGCGCGGCAACGCACCCAAGAAATGAATTTTATTTTCCATGCCAGCGCGGCGTACGGTGTCTTTTAATGGCCGCGCTAACTTGCCGCTACCCACAATAAACAACTCCGCGTTGCATACTGTCGCCATGCTTCGGATCAAGACCTCTATGCCTTTGTAATATACCAGCCGACCCACAAACAATATTTTTACCGCGCCTGCTTGTTTGGGTTGCAAAATAGGCTGCTCAACCACGGGATACGCCGAAAAATCCAACCCATACGGGATGACCTTGCACTTGGCCCTATGTACACGCAAAAAAGGAGACGCAGCGATGACCGCGTCATCGGCAACGATGACCGCGTCCGCACGGCGTAGCGTATGCTTGATCAATGTCGATAACAACCACCGTAAAAACCGCTGCCGTACAATATCGCTATGCCACCACACAACCGTCTTCGCGTTGCGCTTAAACAAAAACACGGCCAAATCGGCCAGCGGGAACGGTGCATGCAATTGTATAACGTCCGCGTCCCTTGAAAGCGCCCTATACAACCGCATAAAGTCTACCGACAAGGGCATGGAGAACAAAGTGCCAAAACTCGCCGCCCGTGTCACGGCTACGCGGTTTACCTCATCCGTTTTCCTGCGGCCCTTGCTTTGGCAAACCAAGACACGCATATTAACGCGGTCGTTTAACCCTTCGGTAATATCACGCACGGCCGTCTCCACCCCACCAATGGCAGGGTAGTACAGCTTGTTCACTTGCAAAACCCTCATAGGTATTGCGTCAAACCGTTTGCCTTTAATTGATCCACCAGTGATTTTACATCCTGGGCGCGGTCTTTCGCGCAGATGAGTATCGCATCGCCGGATTCTACGATGATTAGATTTTCCACCCCAACGGCAGTGATTAATTTGTCTGTGCCATACACCACATTGTTGGCGGCATCGATGCCAACGAAATCGCCTTTGGTGATATTGCCGTCCGCATCCGGCTGGGTTACGCTGCCCAGCGTATCCCAACTGCCAATATCGCTCCATCCAAAGTCACCGGGCACCACCCGCGCGTCCCGCACATGCTCCATAATGCCATAATCAACGGAGACGCCTTGCAACCTAGGATATACCTCGGCCATAACCCGCGCTTCTTCCGGTGTGGCAATGCTTGCTTCCTCCGCCATAAATGCCGCATACATGTCCGGCAAGTGCTTTTTATACAGCGCTATGATCGTGGACACTTTCCATACGAACATGCCGCTATTCCAATAATATTCACCGGTATCTATATAGCGCATGGCATTTTCTATGTCCGGTTTTTCAACAAATTTGTCCAATACATAGGCTGTCGCGTCTTTTTCACCGCGCTTTACATACCCATACCCCGTT
>Ga0123355_10001816_pt1 | contig 29843 bp, 27 predicted proteins | sample TergutEmb28metaG_3_FD_89872 | JGI IMG/M metagenome (GOLD analysis project Ga0123355, IMG submission 89872) | Embiratermes neotenicus P1 segment gut microbial communities from Petit-Saut dam, French Guiana - Emb289 P1 | ecosystem: Host-associated > Arthropoda: Insects > Digestive system > Gut ... | reverse complement strand
TATTTGTACTTGCTGGATTCTGCGACTTCGCGCAGAATGACATTAGTTTTTCATAGATTATTTGACACTATCCTTTATTTAACGTTGATAAGCTGCCTACACAAGTGTTCTGTAAAAGGCTAGTCTAAATCTTCCACAGTTTGCTTACGCATATCAACACGTTGCTTTCTGATGTGTTCCGCAACAATTTCCCTATCATCAAAGTGGATTTTCTTATCTCCGATTATTTGATATGTTTCATGACCTTTGCCGGCAAGTATCAGTACGTCTCCGGATCTCAATTCATCAAGCGCCCCACATATTGCTTCTTCCCTATTTACAATCACTTTATATGTTGTTACTGATTCATCAATGCCGGATACAATTTCATTTATTATTTCTTGTGGATCTTCAGTACGCGGATTATCCGTCGTAATAATTACATAGTCAGACAGACGAGTAGCTATCTCACCCATTTGCGGACGCTTTTTCTTGTCTCGATCTCCACCACATCCGAACACGGTTATGACCCTGAATTCAGCGAATCCTCGCACTGTCGTTATTATGTTTTCCAGTGCATCTGGTGTGTGAGCATAATCAACTAACACAGTGTAGTCATGTCCTGTTGGTATTACTTCAGCTCGCCCTTTTACACCAGAATATGATTTTAATGTTGGTGCGATATCTTCAATGTCGAAACCCAGTAATACTACTGTTGCAATCGCAGCCAATGAGTTATAGACAGAAAACAGTCCCGGAATCGGAAGCTCAACTCTATTTATACTACCAACCGCAACCGCACAGAAATCGACTTTGTCAGCTTGGAGCTTCACATCTTTGCCAACGAGGTCAGCTGTGGCATCATCAATTGCATATGTCATCAAACGACCTGCCGCTTGCTCCATCATTATCGGAGAATATTGGTCATCTGTATTTATTACCGAAACTTTACTATTTGCAAATAAAATCGACTTCGCCTGTGCATACTTCTCCATAGTTCCGTGAAAATCCAGGTGATCCGGAGTCAAATTTGTAAACACACCGACATCATATTCGATACCAAAGACTCTACTTAGTTGCAACGCATGGGAGGAAACTTCCATTACAACATACTTGCACCCTTCGACAACCATTTTGTCTAAGAGCTTTTGCATTTCATAGGATTCCGGCGTTGTGTGCTCTGAAGCTAATTCCCTATCTCCAATGAAGTTCCCATTCGTGCCAATCAAACCGATTTTGCTTGATGTACAGTTTTCCAAAATATGCTTCACTAAGTTTGTAACACTCGTTTTGCCATTTGTACCGGTCACTCCAACTATTTTGAGCTTTTTCGCCGGATGTCCAAACCATACTGCTGATATTGTTGCTAACGCCTTCCTTGAGTCCTCTACAATGATATATGGAATTGAAACAGAGGGAGCCTCTTCGCAAATCACACAAACGGCTCCATTTTCTACTGCGTTTTCAATATACTTATGTCCATCTGTTTCAAAGCCTCGAATCGCAACAAAGAGTTCACCGTTGCGAATAGTTCTTGTATCATAGCAAATTCCGGAAATGTTCGTTTCTGTGTCCGAACGGTTTTCGATGACATTTACATTTTCTATCAAGTTCTTGATTTTCATAAAACAAACATTCCTTTCAATTAACTTTATTTTATCATACCCGCCACTTAAAGCCTGCGGTGTTTGAAATTATAATGGCATCAATTTTGCCGTTGCTCATCAATTTGTGAGTTTATTAATGTAACCTCAATTACCGATCCGAAGGGTGTATATAGACCTGGTAATGCCGACTGCACCGATACAAGGGCATTTAGATCTGATCTCGGAGCACCTCCGGTTCGTATAAACAGACCTCGCTCTTCCAAAAGGTTCTTCGCTTGTTGATATGACAAACCTATTAAGTTCGGCATATAGACTTGATCTCCCGGAGCACTGACGTCCGTAAATAGCATTACTGCGGTACCGGAGACAACCAATGAATTTCTCGCAGGAAATTGGGCTGTAACCACATCACCCTCACCCACTATAGTAAATCCGAAATGTTGCTCTTCAAGAATTGCAACAGCGTCTTCAACACTCCATCCCGTAACACGTGGAACGTGCAAATTAATTTCTCCAATGTCAACATCAGTAAATTGTGGAAGTATTCCCAAACTTAGTGGAAGAATATCTTCCATAATTCTGCCAACAACCGGTGCCGCCATTGTACCGGCACTTATATTATGACCTGTGTCGTGACTGGGTCTATCAAGTAGCAGGAGTATTGCTATTTCAGGATCATCAGCAGGTGCGAATCCGAAGAATGATACAATGTAATCTTTCGGAGAGTCATCATCTTCATCTCTGACCGCCAGTTGCAAAATGTTCTCTGACGTCCCTGTTTTCCCGCCAATTCTGTGTCCGGCTACCTGAGCATTTCTACCTGTACCACTCTCTACAACACCCTCAAGCATTGTTCGCATTATGGCGGATGTTTCTCCACTGACGACTTGTCGTACTACTGTAGGTTCGGTTTCTTGTATAATATTCCCGTTACTATCCGAAATGTGGCTGATAATATGAGGCTCCATTAAATATCCGCCATTTATTACAGCAGTCGCAGCTGTGATCATTTGTATTGGTGTGATTTGAAATGTTTGTCCAAACGACGCTGACGCCAGTTGTGACTGGTTGTTTCTTTCAGTGAACACACTCTCATCCCACCACAAGCTTCTTCCCTCAACTGCATTATCAAGCCCTGTTCTGTCAAACAGACCAAATGCATCAATATAATCGTAGAACGTACTTGCTCCAATCCTCAGAGCAAGCTCTATACAAGCAATATTACACGAGTGATACATCGACTCATTAAGTGATAAAGACCCATGACCCCATCTTCGCAGACACCTTCTCGTCGTCACAGAATCAAACACTTGAATATCAATATATCCCGAACAGTTAAACACACTATCTACAGTCGCTACATTTTCCTCTAAAGCCATAGCGTAAGTGAGAATTTTAAATACGGAACCGGGCTCGTAGGTATCTGCAACTGCTTGATTACGCCATTGACGAAATTGAGCAGCAAGATACTCTTCCAAAAACTCTTCTTCATCTTCAATTTGGCTTAAGCGTGCCAGTTCCCTGTCACTAAGTTGAAGAAAATCATTTGGATTAAAATTCGGATAATTTGCAAGGGCAAGTATTTCCCCAGTTCTTGTGTTCATGACAATGCATATTGCCCCACCTTGAATATCAAAGTCGGCAATTGCTTGCGCCAGATGCTTTTCTACATAATATTGAACTGACAAGTTTATCGTTAGGGTAACATCATTTCCATCCATCGCGTGCAAATAGTCTCCGAAACCGGCAAACATCAGCTCTGTGCCTCTGGCATTTGTAAGGTTAATCGTTCTGCCACTAACACCTGTGAGCTGACTTTCAAGCCTGCTTTCAATGCCATCAAGCCCGAAATTTTCTGTACCCACAAAGCCGATCACATGGCTTGCCAGATGGTCATTTGGATAGTATCGCTGTGTTGTAGGCTCAAAATGTATACCTCTAAGATTGTGCTCTCTAATGAAATCACGCACTCTGTTGGCTTCATTTGCTTCAACTCTGTGCTTGATCACTTGATATTGTGACGAGGTTCTGCCGGCTCTTTCAACAATAGTGGCAAAGTCAACACCAAGTATGTATGACAACCCCTCTGCAATGAACCTAACATCTTGATCATGCTGATCTAGCTCTAAGGGACTGATAAAAACATTTTCAACCGGCCCACTCATGGCTAAAATTCTTCCGTTGATATCATAAATCGTTCCGCGTGAATATGCAAGTGTGGTTTCACGCAGTTGTCCACTAAGGGTACGAGATTGAAAATAGGAGTTATTTGTAATTTGCACGTCATAGAGTCTTATTGCCAATACAACAAACGCAACAAATCCGCACACTGCTAAAAGGAAAAGTGTGCGAAATAGTAGAGTTCTGCTAATTTTTTGGTCGCCTTTATTATTGGTTGCTTTCGTCCTCTGAACCGACCTGGAAGGGGCTCCGGATCTAGTGCGTGTTCTATTTTTATTTCCGACTCTTACTCCACCTGACATATCGGTTCCCCTTTCATAGTCTAAATAGTTGCGAAAATATACTCAACCTAAATCATAATTACCTTAATCATCACTCGATTACCAAAAATACTCTGTAAGTGATAACAAGAACTGCCCAAATCTTTGTAGATCATTTTCTTCTTCGACTTCAATCACCATTGCTGTGTCGCGAGGTGTGACGGCGAGTGCAACCGATGGGGTCGCATCCGGTCGTGACATCCCTAGCGTGGTTGTCGCATACTGCTCAATTGTTCTCAAGTCAACTGCACGCTCAAACGAAAGCTCTAAAGCTCTATGCTGCTGGTTGAGTTCAGTTAGGTGCGCATTCAGACGAACAGTTTCCACAGCAGTTTCATTAAAGTTAATTTGAGCCAAAACCACGAACACCATTAACACCGCCACAAACATCGTGCTAAAAATGGCGAAAATCGAAACCTTTGGAGCTGTTTTCTTCGCGGCAACAGTCTTCGTCTTCGGCTTCTCCATACGACGTGGACGTTCTTCGACTGTCGTAATTCTCCGCGGCGGCGCATATGCCCTCGCTCTTGCAGCTTCAGCTTCCAACATCGCTTGGATTGTCGGTGCTGCCGTACCAAAATTATAATAATTAGCTGCTCTTGCACTACTTTCCATAACCGACATCCTTTCTTTTAACTATTTTATATAAATCACGTACTATATACGTTCTGCAATTCTTAGTTTAGCACTCTTTGACCTGGGGTTTTGTTTCACTTCGTCCTCTGTTGCGGTAACCGGCTTCCGGGTCACCAGCTTCATGGTTGGCTCTTTGTCACAGATACACGCCGGGGCACCCACCGGACACACGCAACTTCTAGCCGCTTCAACAAATGATTTCTTTACCAGTCTATCTTCGAGAGAGTGAAAGCTAATTATACAAAGTCTTCCTTTTGACCTTAACAGCGATGGTGCTTCCGCCAACATATTCACTATCGAGCCCAATTCATCGTTTACTGCGATTCTGATTGCTTGAAAGCAACGCTTTGACGGGTGGTGGGCTTTGTGTCGTGCACTTGCAGGTAGCGTTTTGTAAATTATCTCGTTTAACTCAAACGTTGTACTTATCTGTGTTTCATCGCGTTTCCTTACTATCGCACGTGCTATTTGTCTGGAATATCTTTCTTCACCATATTCAAAGAATATTTTCGAAAGTTCATCTTCGTGCCATGTATTCACTACATCAAACGCCGTTAACATGTCCGAAGTGTTCATCCTCATATCAAGAGGTGCGTCTTGCATATATGAAAATCCACGTTCTGCACTGTCTATCTGTGGTGACGAGACACCGAGATCGAACAACATACCGTCTATTTTTTCAACGCCGACATTTTTTATTATGTCCGCTATATTTTTGAAGTCACCGTGGATGAATGTAACAAGGTTTTTGTAGTCCACCAAAATCTTCTCTGCTTCAGATATGGCGTCGTGGTCACGATCAATCGCAATCAATTTGCCGTGACGCAACCTTTTTAATATCTCAAGGGAATGTCCTGCACGCCCAACAGTTCCATCGACGTAAATACCGTCGGGATCTATATTAAGCCCTTCAATACATTCATTTAGCAAAACAGGTATATGCATAAGTGCTCCATCCAGCAGTTTTCTATACTATGACGTTAGCTTTAAAAATCTAGTTCATCCATAACCTCAGCGAGGTTATCAGGTGTTGTCTCTTCATCGTCGATGATTGCGAATTTATCTTTATCCCAAAACTGGATGAATGTTCCCGAACCGACTACTGTAACATCTTTCGTCAAACCACATTTGTCACGAAGTTTTTGTGGAAGTAGAAATCGTCCCTGACTATCAAGTTCGCATTTTGCCGCATTTGAGAAGAATGGACGCATTTTGGTTTGCTTGCGAATCGGCATTGCTTTAACTTTCTCTAAGAACCGATCCCAACTTTCATTTGAATATGCTGTTAAGCAATCTTCAACCGAAATCGTTACGTGGAACACTTCACCCAGCTCATCACGTAGAGAAGACGGAATAAACAAACGACCTTTAGCATCGATCTTGTGTTCATATTTACCGGTCATTTGCCTTCCTCCTAACTCATTATTCTGGGATTATTCAACATTTCGCTCCACTATTCACCACACGTATGCACCAGATTGTACTACAGCACCACTACAAAGTCAAGAAAAAACAAGGGTTTTTTCCTAATATTATTAGTGAAAAACCCTTGCAATTACACGACATACTATATATAGTGTGTCCAACTCTCTCCAAACACAAGATAGCGACTTGATGAAATCAAGTCGCTATTTATACATTATAAAGTTTACAATTTATTCATTTTATGTAGCTCTAACCAAAATGTAGACAAAGGGATGGATATTTAACGAGTTATTGTTTCCACGATTAAATATTGAATATTAGTCGCCGAGAATTTTTTGTCCTCAACGAGGCGGAGGACGCGGCCTTACTATCGTAAGGCAAGGACGACAACGAAGTGGAGGACGTAAAATGCCGGTGAATACATTCGATATTTAATCGGGGGAACAATAGGTTATTCCACAATCTTGTGTGGAACAAAGTTCAAGAAGTCTGCTGATATTAATTCGTACACTATCCCATCCACCAAACCACGTGTGGCAACGTCCAATCTGTGCCCGTCACCATGCAGATGTCCATAGTAACAACTTTTAACATCATACTCATTCATCAGCGATACAATATCTTGGCAAATCGTGTTTCTATAACGCGGCGGATAATGAAAGAAGCATATCTTTTCACTTTCACTTTTAGCCGCTTGAAGAGATGCACGTAAACGTATTGCCTCTCTGTCGGAGATCTTTTTGTTTTGCTCCGCAGTATATTTACTGTCAGGCATCCAACCTCGTGTACCGCATATTGCCGTATCGTTATAATAAAAACAATTATTATGCAATATATCAATCGTTTCAATATTATGGGTTTGAAAAAAGCCCTTAATCTTAGTTACTGTATTCCACCAATAATCATGATTGCCTTTTAATATGATCTTTTTTCCGGGCAAAGCATCAATGAACTGAAAATCAGCCAGGCTCTCCTCTAGACTCATTCCCCACGAAATGTCACCACATAATATGCACACATCTTCAGAATCCACAACCTTGAATCCGGCTTTGATTTTTTCAACATAATTTATCCATTCGCCGCCAAATACATCCATTGGCTTTTCGCTACCCAGCGACAAATGCAAGTCACCAATAGCAAATAGTGCCATAGTTATGACCGTCCCTTTCGATATGATCGCAACACTCGCTTTTACTTCGAATCCCTCTACCCTCTGATAAAGTTACTTACGACTTTTTTCATCTCATCATTTGAAACAACATCAGGAAAACGCACTTTCTCATTTTTCAAGGAAATGAGCTGAGCAGGAACTTCAGCTCCTGTTGCCTCGGATAGCTCATCAATCAAATCCAAATCTGTGCCTATCGCTTCCTTACCAAGAGACTGAAGAACAGCTTCACAGAACTTAAAAGGACTGGCCGTCGAGACTACCACAGTCTTACTTTTATCCCCTGTCTCTGCTACGTAGTCATTTAGTACCTTATATGCAACAGCTGTGTGGGTGTCTATTAAGTATCCGTGGTTATCGAACGTATCTTTTATTGTTGTCATTGTATCAGCTTCATTGCAGTGACCGGCTGCGAACATTCGATTGAGCTCTTTTTTGATTGAGTCTGTAACCGCATACTGACCTTTGCTCGAAAGATCTGCCATATATGAGTCAATTATACTTCCGTCTTTTCCTGACAGCTCAAATAGTAGTCTTTCAAGATTGCTCGAAACTAAAATGTCCATTGATGGTGATACGGTTGTAAAAAATGCTCTATTCTTGTCATATACACCCGTACGCATGAACTGTGTTAACACATCATTACTATTTGATGCACATATCAGCTTGTTAATCGGCAAGCCCATTCTCTCTGCATAGTATGCAGCCAGTATGTTCCCAAAATTTCCTGTTGGCACACAAAAGTTGATTTTCTCGCCGATTTCAATTTCGCCGCTGTTTAGCAGGTCGCAGTAAGCAGATACATAATATGAAACTTGAGGAACTAAGCGTCCAACATTTATTGAGTTTGCAGATGAAAGAAAATATCCCATTTCATCAAGTTGTGAGCTAAACTCTGAATCTGCAAAAATTTCTTTTACACCTGTTTGTGCATCATCGAAATTACCCTCAACAGCTACAACATTTACATTACTACCATGCTGTGATGTCATTTGTAATTTCTGAACTTCCGACACACCGTCACTGGGATAAAACACTATGATTTTTGTTCCCGGGATATCACAAAAACCTTCCAATGCCGCCTTTCCTGTATCTCCGGATGTTGCTACCAGAATACAAACATCTCGCTTCTCTCCAACTTTCTCCAACGATCTCATAAGCAATCTCGGCATGATTTGCAAAGCCATGTCCTTAAACGCATAAGTCGGCCCATGCCACAACTCCAGAAAATGAGTGCTGTCGTCGAGCTTATGTAAAGGAGCTATCGCTTTATCACTAAAGCCGTTCTCACGCTTTGCACAATAAGCGACCTGCGAGTATTGCTCAAGCTCTTCAAGTGTAAAATCGCTTAAAAACAGGCTCATTATATACGCAGCCCGCTTGTCATATGATTGTGTAGAAAGCTTTTTAATGTCCTCATATGTAAGAACCGGAAGTGAGTCAGGTGCAAATAATCCACCGTCACTAGCCAGTCCTTGAGATATTGCTTCAGCCGATGCATATTGGCGACTCTCGCCTCTTGTACTTTGATATCGCATATTTGACTCCTTCATCATAAATTCGTGCACAGCCGCCACTAACAGGCCTATACTCCGAACGCATTTTCAATGTGGTTAATATCCGGTGATATTGTGAACTCGCCATCTTCAGCATAGACTTCAATTACATCAAAGCGAGGCTGACAGCCTGCGGTATTCTTCATCAACCAATAGTTTGCAGTAGATATAATCTTCCGTTGCTTTATTTTGCCCACATATTCCTTAGCTTGAGCAAAATTAGCGTTTTTTCTTGTTTTGACCTCTACAAACACAATGTAATCATCGTCTTTTGCAATAATGTCAATTTCTCCAAGACGAGAACGAAAAGAGGTAGCAACGATCGAATATCCCTTCTTGCACAAAAAGTCGAGAGCTATTCTTTCGCCCCATTTACCTCTTTTTCTTGGATCCATACAGTAAATATTCCCCTTATTGCGTCTGCCTCATCTTATCCATCCCACCACTTAACGCCTTTGGCGTTTGAAGTGGGGGTCTTTTGAGTTAAGACTCCCGCCACAAAGCTAAGCTTAGGCGGAATATCTTTCAGTGAGAGTACAATCTCTCTCTGAAACCTGATGTTTTCGACTTTAGAAGTCGAAAACTAATTTGAATGAATTACGGTTTTAAGTTTCTTTAGAAAAGTTCTTCTATGTATTGCCGACGGTCCATGTTCACGCAATCTTTCGAAATGCAACTTGGTTCCGTACCCCTTATTTCTCTCAAATGCATATTCCGGATGCTTTTCTGACATTTCTGTCATATACCTGTCTCTTGCCACTTTGGCAAGTATTGACGCTGCGGCTATTGATGCAGACTTCCCGTCTCCACCGATTACACATTTGTTTGCATATTCGATTCCGGAGTTCTGGTTTCCGTCAATCAAGGAGATACATGGCTTCACGTCAAGGGCTTTAATTGCACGATTCATCGCAAGAAGAGTTGCATTTAATATGTTAAGCTCATCTATTTCCTTATTGTTTGCAAATGAAATTGAATAAGCCTCTGCCTTATATACAATTTCATCGTACAGTTCATTACGCCATTTTTCCGATAATCTTTTTGAATCATTTAGTTTTGGGATTATAATTTTATATGGCAATATTACTGCAGCAGCATACACAGGTCCGGCAAGCGTCCCTCTCCCTGCTTCGTCAACACCGCAAACAACTTTGTTGCCCTGAGCTACCATTTCACGTTCAATATTCCACAAACTCATGCGCTTGCCTCCTGTAGTTTTATGCTTAAAAGTCCCCTATATTTCAATCGAGATTTCTCGTTCTAATGTAATTCTCCCTAGTTTGCCGCCGCGAAATTCGTCCAACAATATAACCGCCATACGTTCAAGGTCATACTCTCCACCTGAAATTAAAAAACCACGTCTTTTCGCAGCTAATGTGAGTAAATCAAATCCACTCATTTCACAATTTGGTTCTATTTTATATCGTTCCGTAATGCGTTGTGGATAATCATCACGTAACCTAAGCATTAGGTTTGCACCCAATGTCTCTACATCCATTATTTGATCTCGAATCGCACCGGTAAAGGCGAGATTCTCTGCAACTGTCTGATCCTCAAACTTGGGCCACAAGACGCCCGGTGTGTCTAAGAGCTCAATTCCGTTGCCAAGGTTAATCCACTGCTTTCCTCGTGTGACTCCGGGTCTATCTGACGCCTGTGCCACTTTACGCTTTGCAACTCTGTTTATGAATGAGGACTTCCCTACATTTGGGATCCCAACAACCATTAATCTTAGTTGTCTTCCACTCTGACCCTTCTCCGCATACTGTTTCAGCTTTTCTGAAAGAAGAGTTCGTACTAACGCGTTAAATCCTCCGACACCTTTTCCACTTTTACTGTCGGTCTCAAGGCATGCTGCTCCGGTTTTTCTAAAATGTGTAGCCCATTTTTTTGTAATTTCTGAATCTGCCTGATCTGTCCTGTTTAATATAATAAGTCGAGGCTTGCCGAATGTCATATCATCAAGATCCGGATTGCGACTCGATATCGGTATTCTTGCATCGATCACTTCGCAAACTGCATCAATAAGCTTAATGTTCTCGGCAATCATCCTGCGCGCCTTAGTCATATGTCCGGGGAACCATTGTATTGTCATTTCTTCGCGCATTACTTTTTACCTTTTCCTATTATTGCTAGGGTATAGGGATTTGAACACCCATCGGTTTTAACAGGCGTATTTCCGCCTATGTCTTGCCAAACCCCTTGCCAATACGAAAGTATTACCTGCGGTTTTTGTCAACACATAGACAAAAATCCGCTCTGTAAAAACTGCACGCACCTGACGTATGTCAATTTTCGAGTGATTTTCGCTTCGTTTGAAGCCGCCTTGCTGACGCAAGGCAATGAAAAAGGAGTGAAAAGCGCCGAAAAGAGATTACGTCAGGCGATGGAGTTCGAATCCCTCTACCCTATTACGATACAAACCCGAATCTGGACCAATCGCGATTACCTTGGTTATCCTCTCCCGGCATCCAAATAAATAACACTTTCCCAAGAATATATCTTGTATCAACCACTCCAATTTCGTTATCACGACTGTCTGACGAGTGGTTTCTGTTATCACCTAAAACAAATACATAACCCTCCGGAACAAAAACCGGACCGTCAAAATTATGTCGTGCACTTGTTATTACGTCAATGTACGGCTCGTAAATTACTTCACCATCAACAAATACTTCTCCTGTTTCAAAGTCAATGTCAACCCATTGCCCGGCAATCGCTATCACACGCTTAACTAAAGGATGCTCGAATCGTTCTGAAGACGACTCAAACACAATAATATCACCATTGTCCGGTGTATAGAAAAGATTTGATATGATAATTCGATCGTTATGTCTAAGTGTTTGATACATGGAAATCCCATCTACTCCGATGGTTCTTCCTACGAAAATGAAAAGCATTAGCCCCAATAATATTGCCGTGACGACACTTTGAAGCCAGTCGTAAATTGTCAGCTTTATTTGCGGGTTAATTGCTGCTGTTTCTTTTTTTCCACCGCGGTCACCGATTAGTTCAGCATTACTTTTCCGCCCGGCATACCCGGAGTCGGTATGTTCAATGCTACTCTGTTCAACACTTTGTGCATTGCTCTGCCGTACGCCCTCGCCCTGTTCAGAATTTTTCATGGAGCGGAGAATTTCGTCATACATGTCGTCTATGCCGCCATGTCCAACATTAGCAACATTTCTATACTCAACACTCCGCCCCATATCACGCTCTGTATATTGTCCTAAATTTCGCTCTGTGATATTGGGAACACCGTATATGTCCGGACTACTATGTTTAACACTTTGCTCAACACCGCTATATTCAATATTTTCTTCAACACCTTGGTTTTCTATTTCATCATAGAAGACAACGGGATTATATATACTGCCCTCCCGTTTATGGTTTGAACTATTAATTTTCATCTTTCACCTAACTCCTTGGGTCATTACACCAATTATACACGAAATTGACAATAAAAAAAAGGGGTATTATCCCCTTTTTTATATTCGCTATATAAATCACGACTTGAAGCGTCGCCAAGTTATACAATTCATACGAATTGTTGAGCAGTTAAACTCTCTCTTTGACTTTGGCTTTCTTGCCGATCTTGTCTCTTAGATAATAAAGTTTCGCTCTTCTAACTTTACCGCGTCTCACGGTATCAATAGAAACTATTGTAGGTGAATGAACCGGGAATACTTTTTCACAACCCACATTGTATGAAATACGTCTGACAGTGATTGTCTCGTTTACTCCACCATGTTTCCTGGCAATTATTGTGCCTTCGAAAGCCTGATTACGCTCACGGTTACCTTCTTTTACTCGAACCGTAACTCTGACTGTATCTCCGACGTTCATAGACGGCAGCTCGGGCTTCATATACTGCTCGCTTAACGATTTCACTAAATCCATAGTTATGACCATTCCTTTCGTTTCTAGCTCAGTCACAAAACAACCATAAAAAGGAATGGTCATTTCGTGCATCAATAAATAAACACGCACCGAACATACTAACACATCAATCACCTAATTGCAAGCACTTTTTCCATTAGTTTTTAGAAAATATAATTTTTTCTCGCAAAGATTAAATTAGCATGATATAATGGGTTGGTATTAAGTGTAACAGGAGAGAATAAATTTGAGAGCTTTTAGTCACGCAATCGATAGATTTTGTCAAAAACACCGCAAATTCGGCATACCAAAGCTTATGTTGTATGTTGTAGGTTTAACTGCAATAACTTTCATATTCCTAGATCAAACATTCATGGCGTTCCACCCTGCGCTCATAATGCAGGGACAAGTTTGGAGACTTATCACCTGGGTATTCCTACCCCTTTCCGGCATCCACATAATCTTTTTTGCAATCATGATGTATTTTTACTATCTCATTGGTAGCACATTAGAGCGTGAATGGGGCACGGGAAAATTTACCATTTTTTATTCCTTTGGCGTTTTGCTTAATATCATCTATGGAGCTGTGATGTGGTTTGCCTTTGATACACTTGTGCCGCTAAACCCTGCGTTTCTTAATCTGTCGTTGTTCTTCGCATTTGCAACACTCTTCCCTGATTTCACGATCAGATTATTATTAATCATACCAATCAAAATAAAATGGCTGGCAATAGTCAATGCAGGATTTTTCATATATTCTATAGCAATCGATATTGTTCAAGGCTACCTGCTCATAGCGTTCTTACCGGTTGTCGCAATATTGAATTACATTCTGATCTGTGGCGACGACCTGTTGTCGAACCTTAGACCTTTGAGAGCCAGAAGATCGCCGCGTGTAATTAATTTCAAGAAAGCTGCAAAAAAAGCCAAACGCGATCATGATGCACAATCCTATCAACGCAAATGTGCTGTTTGTGGAAAGACCGATGTTGAGTACCCCGATCTCGAGTTTCGCTTTTGTTCGCGTTGCAATGGCTATCACTGCTTCTGCGTTGACCACATAAACAACCACATACATTTTGAATAAAGTCGTATCGTTACTTATACCGCGCATATCGTCATTGCGGGCTTTGACCCGCAATCCCCCAAATATTGCATTGATTTAGGGGATCCCGAATCAAGTTCGAGATGACAGGCTCGGCACATAATAAGTAAATCTCCCAAAGGGTCAAAATGACCCTTTGGGAGATTTGTGTATTAATTCATTAGATTTGATTAGTTGAAGCGCTTGTTTTTGTTCTTGCGTGCTGCTTCAGATTTCTTGCGGCGTTTAACACTGGGACTTTGGTAATACTCTTTTTTTCTTAAATCCGAGAGGACGCCGGACTTAGCACAATTACGTTTAAATCTTTTTAACGCACTGTCTAGAGACTCGTTGTCTTTGATATGTACTTCCGACATAGTTTCTTCCCTCCCTCCGAAACGTGCAAACGCACGAGTGAACTATCATGTGTTTTTTTTGCTACAACATTATATTGCGCTAACCATGTAGTTGTCAATAGTTTTTTTATTATTGCTATCGGTGACTATGCTTTCGCGTCAACAACCTCTACGTCTTCACTTGCAACAACGCTTACTTCTTCAACCGGTACTTCGGGTATTTCCATCTGTACATCTTCTGACGCCTCTGACCCCAAGAAGCCCGGGATATTCATTCCGGCCATTTTAAACATTTCATTAAGTGGCGGAACTGAACGCATCATGCCTGAAAGGAAATTCGATGTTGTTGGTGACCCGCCGTCTCCACTCATAGAATCCCATACAGTAATCTTGTCGATTTGCAGATTCTTTATCGCTTCGACTTGGATCTTTACAAGATCTTCCAACTTATCAGCAATCATCAATTGTACTGCCGCATTAGGATCTCCACCTGCTGCGTCTACAACTTTACCAAAACCTGTTGCTTGCTTTTCAAGTATTTCTTGTATACCACGTGCTTGAGCTTCCATACGTGCATATATAGCATCCGCATCACCCTTTGCACGACGTCTTGTTTGTTCAGCATCAGACTCAGCTTCAAGCTCTTTGCGTTCTTTTGCAATTTTCGCATTAACAATAATGTCAGCTTGTCCGGTTGCTTCATCTCTATCAGCTCTGGCCTGTTCCGCTTGCTTTTGAGCTGCATATGCTTCTTCTAACGCACGGGCTTCTGCTGTTCGTTCTGCAGCTGTTGCACGTCTCAAAGCTTCAGCTTCCATTTCACGTCTGGTTGCATCTGATTGTGCAATAATTGCTTTAGATTCGTTTTCACCTTCAACTGCATTAGCGTCAGATGCAGCTACAGATATTCTTTCGTCTCTAATGGCTTTAGAAGCACCGATAGAACCGTCACGATTCTTTTCAGCAACGCTTTGCTTAGCATCGTTGATTGCTTTTGCAGCAGCTTCTTTACCAAGAGCTTCGATATATCCTGACTCATCGTTAATATCGGTTACGTTAACATTGATGAGGCGAAGTCCGATTTTTTTAAGTTCTGTTTCAACATTATGTGAAACAGCTTCAAGAAACTTGTCACGGTCTGTGTTAATTTCTTCAATTGCCATTGTTGCAATGACAAGTCTTAACTGACCAAACATTATGTCTCTGGCAAGCTCTTGAATTTCGTTTGTCTTTAGCCCCAACAAGCGTTCGGCTGCATTTTGCATAACGCCTTTTTCTGTCGAAATACCAACAGTAAAACGTGATGGAACGTCAACACGAATGTTTTGTTGTGACAATGCTTTTGTCAAATCAACATTTATTGTCATTGGTGTCAAGTCGAGATAATGGAACGATTGAATTACCGGCCAAATAAAGGACGCACCACCGTGAATACATTTTGCAGATCTTGCACTGCCGTCTGCATTTGAACCGACTTTACCATAAATGACCAACACTTTGTCTGATGGACATTTGCGATAACGCGAGAGAATCAGTAGCAGTAATATAAGAACGAATATCGCTACCGCAGCTATAAGAAACATCATTGTAGGGCTCATAAAAATCTCCTTTAAAATATTTTCTAACTTTTCAGTTATTTTTTACTTATCGTTATTTTTTTTACTTTCGTCAACTTCCTGGCTTCTTCAGATTCGCCTGTCTCTTTTGATTCATCTGAATATTCATATTCTTTTACTTCTTCAAGTTCGTATGCCTCTTCAGGCTTTTTCTCTTCTTCAGGCTTTTTCTCACCTTCATACTCTTTTACTTCTTCAGGCTTCTTTTCATCTTCAGATTCTTTTACTTCCTTAGGCTTTTCCTCACCTTCAGATTCTTTCACATCCTCAGGCTTCTTCTCTTCATCATACTCTTTTACTTCTTCAGGCTTTTTCTCTTCTTCAGGTTCTTTTACTTCTTCAGACTTTTTCTCATCTTCGGATTCTTTTACTTCTTCAGACTTTTTCTCATCTTCGGATTCTTTTACTTCTTCAGACTTTTTCTCATCTTCGGATTCTTTTGTATCTTCTGGCTTCTTTTCTTCTTCAGGTTCTTTTACATCTTCAGACTCTTCCGTCTCTTCCAGAGAGCTGACAATTAGGCAATCGCCCTCAACCGCAACTACTGTTACTTTAGAATTTGGCATTAGGTCTTCATCACTATCCGTCATTGCATCAAGTTCAACAAAACGCTCTTGGAGCAGCATCGTCACCTTGCCCTTGTCTGAACGATTGGCAGGAATTCTGATATATACTTCAGCATCGCTAAAAATCGCATTACTCAAACTAATATTGCCGCTAGATTGCATCCTTAGCACGAGTCTTATTACAACTGACGCTAAAATAAGTGCACACACACCAACAAAGAGCGATATCTGAATCGCCCAAAATGGATGTAGTCCGGCTGACAGTGCTGTAAGTCCTGCCCATCCGCCAAGTGCAAAAAAAGCTACTATCCCGCGAATTGTAAATATTCTGAAAATACTAGCATTGCCACAACTACTTGCTTCCGGTGCCGATGCATCATAATCTGCATCAATATCAACATCGCCTGCGTCAGCATCTGCGCCACTTCCAAACCCAACACCTGCAATCATAAGAATCAACTGCAACAACATAACTAATGTCATCGGTATTGCTGCACTTGCCATGATTTGACCTACAAGCCCAAGTTCATACCACCAAATGTTAAACCATTCCATATTTGGTCTTTCCCCTCATTCGCAATTTCGTAATGTGCTCCAAATTTCTGTGAATTAGTATAATGTTATTTTACTGCTGTTTTGAGCTTCTTCTAACATACCAAGGCTTGCTTTGTTTCTTTTCTTCTTTTTCAACTTCAACTTCAGCTTCCACATTCACATCTTCTTCGGCAGAAACATTGTTTCGAGTCTCTTCATCATGATCGATTATAATTTTCTCAACACTGCTTATATCCCACTCACGCAAAGCTTGACTTACCGTCTTACGTGACTCACTTGCATCTTCTATAACCTCTTCAGGCTCAATGTCTATAGAAATGTCCAGCTTTGGTCTCGGGACCGCCGGCTTTTCTTCCATTACTAATTCTTCAATCATTTCTTCCGGACTATTCAATTCGTCCAATATTAACCCAAGCATTGCTTCAACTCTGCGTTTTACGTCTGTACATACACACGCAAAAATCATAAGAGTGAGTGCTTTCCTAATTCTGGCTCTAGATTCCGGATTCGCATCGTCATAGTCTTTTATTACATTATTGATAACTGCTTCGACACCCGTTTTTGAGTGGTCTTCAGATTTAGCACTTTGCTTCAAAGCTTCGCACAGATAATCATACAGCGTACTTTCTTTGATTATTGGCACATCACCATCTTGCGGGTTCCCATTAACATATCTCATTAATTGAGATATATGCTCTAGTTTTATACATTCCTTTAGGGCATTAATAATTAGAATCCGTGCAATATGGACTTCTTCATACTTTTTGCCGACAGGATGCTCTACCCATCCTCTTTTTACCCAGTTTTGGATTGTAGAGCCTTCAAGTCCTATTACTGAACACACTTGTGAAAGACTAAGGCCGCCCGTTGCTTCAAGCAGCATTTCAATCTTTGCAAATCCTTTGTCATCCGGATGTCCGGGTTGTATTTTTGCATTTGCAGCCATCTTTTTTGTCCCCCTGAGTATGTAGTAGATTTCTGGAGTGGCGAATTTAGCAACAAGCTAAGTTGTTGCTCGAAACATCTTATCACAGGTTCGTACGAACTGCAATATAAATTTCGAATAAAAATGACATTGTAACGCAATAGATAATCAGCCTTCTCCCAACAACTATATGTTGTGTTTCACAGGCATAAAACATGGTTCCATGACCAATCTTTGGAGGTCATTTCTGCCTAAATAAGTGAGTTAATACAAATATTCTTAGCTAATATAGTTGGTCAAATAATCAAGCATGCATATATAGCTAGACTTTTCTAACATTGTTTGTTAATATTTTATGTATCAGATTATCAAAATGACCATCCTTTTTCATGGTTGTTTTGTGACTGAGTTGAAAACGAAAGGAATGGTCATAATAATGAAAGTTTTACTTATCAATGGTAGCCCAAGGCAAGAAGGCTGTACGTATACGGCACTAACCGAAATTGCATCTGCACTGGAAAAAAACGGCGTTGAATCTGAAATTTTTCAAATAGGAACAGAAGCCCAACGTGGTTGCATCGCTTGTGGGAAATGCCGGAAGATTGGAAAATGCGTTTTTGACGATGACTTGTGTAATGAGTTGGCTGCAAAAATGGCATCTGCAGACGGCATTGTCGTTGGCACACCGGTCTACTTTGCCAGTGCAAACGGTGCACTATGTGCATTGCTTGATAGAGTTTTCTATTCCGGTTATAGCAACTTCAAGCATAAGCCGGCTGCAGGCATTGTTAGTTGCCGTAGAGGCGGAGCATCCGCAGCATTTGACAGATTGAATAAATACTTCACTTTTGCACAAATGCCGGTTGTTTCATCACAGTATTGGAATTCAGTTCACGGAGTTACACCGGAAGAAGTACGACAAGACCTTGAGGGACTACAGATCATGCGTACACTTGCAAATAACATGGCGTGGTTAATTAAAAACAGCAAAAATGGAGCTCCCCCTCCAACACCTGAAGCCAAGCACTGCCGCACTGATTTTTGTAGTAAGCATTAAGCAAATTTGCTTTTTATAAACTGTCTGAAAATATTCTCAATTTCAGCAAGCATAACCATTACTTCTTCTACAGGACGCTCGAAATTATTTGCAGCCCATTCCCCTACTACACCCATGCCGCCTGAGAGGAAAAACTTGGCGTAAGGCTTTATTATTTCTGCATCTGTTGTGAGTTTGAATTCTTCACACCAACAATAGACACAGGAATCTTCAATCATATCGGAAATTCGATTAATAAACGTATTATTTACACTTCCCCCCAAGAGCAGACGGCACACCTTCTTATTATCCGCTATATACCGAAACAGAACACCAAAGAAGACTCTTGTATCAAAGTCATATTCGCTAGACAGTATATCATTGACCTCTTGTATCACAAAGTCCTCCATTTGACTATATAGGTCGTAAATATCTTTGAAATTCGCATAAAATGTAGAGCGATGCACGTCTGCTTTATCGGTCAACTCTTTCACGGTAATATTTTGTATACTCTTTTCTATAAGAAGCTCTGCAAGTGTTTCACGCAGAGCTTTTTTGGTTTTTCGCACACGTCTGTCTTCTTTTTTATTAGTACTCATAAATTCACTCTCCCATTTTTACACGACAATTCTATATGATTTTGTCTGTTTGCGGACAAACAGGCAAAGAATTGACTATTGATAACCGTACACTTGTCTATTATAATATGAAGTGTCTAAAAACACAATTGTCAGGAAAGGAAAATCCAACTTATGGTAATGCTATATTTTTCAGGCACAGGAAACTCAAAGTATGTTGCTGAGCTATTTTCGCAAAAGAATAACATCCCATGTCATTCGATTGAGGAAAGTATTGATTTTGAAAGCATGATAGATACAAGTGATGTTATTGCCTTCTGTTACCCCGTATACATGTCCAGAGTACCGAGGATGCTACGTGAGTTCGTAGAAACGCATATGAAAGCACTCAAGGGCAAGAAGACAATTATATTCTGCACTCAATTAATGCTATCAGGTGATGGAACAAGAGCCCTTGCCGCCTTATTCCCAAAAGATCACATTGATGTAATATATACGGAGCATTTCTTTATGCCAAATAATATGCCGGACGTACCTATATTGCCAATTTCCGGTAATAAGGGCATCGAGAAATCTCTTACAAAAGCAAAAAAGAGAATGGATTCTGTGTGCCGAGATATCCAAAGTGGTAAAATCAAGAAACGTGGATTTTCCATCCCATCGCGTATATTAGGGATGCCGCAATCTTTGCTTTTAAAATCTGTAGAAAAGCGGGCAAACCGTGCAGTCTCAATAGACAGTGATTGTACAAATTGCGAGCTATGCATTAAGATATGCCCTATGAACAATTTCTCAATAGAAGACGACAAAATAACACATAATCACAACTGTACTATGTGCTATCGTTGTATCAATGCGTGTCCTGAGAAAGCAATAACAGTGCTTTTCCCCAGCAAAGTTAAGAGGCAATACAAAGGGATTAAGTAAGAACGAGCCATCAACTCGACAGCTCGTTCAAAGTAGTTCAATTTAATGTATTGGGTCGTCGTCTTCGACGACCCGCTTTGCTGTAGCCAATCTTCGTCGCTACTCATCTTCTTCAACTTTTTTGAACCTTTTGGACTTGCTTAGTATCCAGCAAATAAATAATGCGATTGGAAACGCCATCCATGATGTGATCCAAAAATCCAGAGCCATACCTACAGCCAAAAGTGCTATTGAGAAAGAGTAATACAAAATATCGAAAATTGTATCGACTGTAAAGATTTTTGCACGAAAGACATCTACAAGTTTAATTACTGATATAATTAGCCACGATAACGGAAAGGCAATCCACATCCCTGTTAACACTTCGGTGACAATTCCGGCTACAAATATTAGTAGCAGAATCCATGGCAACTTATTTTCTTCGCTATTCTCGTTTTTATCCTTATTTCTCCTAACGAGGGGGAAAATAAAGATAAACAAAACCCACGTAATAGGTCCCGCCAGCCATGATGCGTACATTGCACCAAAGAAGACAGCACCATAAACCATTATGGTGGTAATTGACATATAGATCGCATCTTCGAACAGAGATTCAAAAGTGTGTGTAAATACAGAGCCTTTATACCCGCCGCTCTTCCTTGCATCAATTGCATCTTTCCAAAAACAGAGGGTTGTAGTCAACAGAAACAGCATGGGTGATAAGGCACGTAACGCACCTATGTCCAACATATTAGCACCCTGCCCGTCATCCAAACCCTCAAACATATCGCCTACATCGCTTAAGCTTCCGTCCAAAATGCTAATGCCAAATTGCGAATATAGTATTTCCGGAACAACTAAAAGAAAACCGACAATTATTCCTGTTATCACAAAGGCGTAGTCTTCAAATTCCCACTTTTCATTCTTTTCCGTATTCGTATTTTTACTGTCCAATATATGAAGCCCCCTATATCGATACTCTGTCTGTCTCACCGTTGCTATGTTAGCACATCAAGGGTATCACAACAAGAAAAATTTTCTTAGAACTCATAGAAAGAGTGTATTATTTACAGACGCTTTTAGGCTAAACGACATTGGAAACAGTCCTTTATTGAACTCAAAATTATATAAATTGCCGTCAACACGCTTACTGCCACCCATGTCATAAAAATTTTCTTGGAACTCATGGAAAAACTCGATATGCAGCCCCGCCGATACTAGTGAATTAATAATATCGGAAATTTTATACATCCAAAAATAATTTTCTACATCATGTTTTACCTCAGAAGCATACCCGCCTATTGTATTATCAACATCGGGAGTTTTCTTAAAATAGGGGTATTTGATTTCTGTGATGCCCTTGCTCAATTTAGTTTCGTCAAACATTAGCAGAATCGGATGCCCTTCAAAAATGTAGAAATACCCATCATCTTTCAAAAGGTGTCTTACCGTCTGCCCCCACTTCATTAAATCCGGAAGCCACCCGATTGCGCCCTCAGAAACGAAGACCACATCGTACTTTTCGTTATGCTTTTCCATGAAGTCCATAATATCGGATTCTATGAAATCTACGTTAAATATACCTGCATCATTTGCTAATTTATTTGCGTATAAAATATTATCGGGAACGAGATCAACTCCGACGACATATTTGGCCGTTTTTGCAAGCATGATAGTATCTGCGCCTGTGTTACACTGCAGATGAATTACACTTTTACCTTGCAAGTCGCCAACTTCAGCTTGGATATATCTGTTTAATTGATACGTTTCGTCCAATAATGCCCGTTTGAAGTAGTGGTAATGTTCCTCCGCCACTTGCCCCCATGCGTGCTTATTTGATTCAATTTTATTCATTTTCGTCTCCTGTTATTTTTGTATTTTGGTAGACTTAAATCTGTCATAACGGCCTCCTATAATTTTTTTTGCTTAAACTACTGTTTATCTAACTACTTACACATACTAATGCCTATTCACTAACAAGGACTGCAATCTCTGCAAACACTTCCGGTGGAACTGCGCCATCCCCTGTTCTTAGAATTACAACATTATTTGCAGGTGAAATGTACAATATCTGTCCAAATCTCCCCATCGCCCAAAAGTCCACTCCACCGGAAACGGATGGCCATGAGTACCACAAATAACCATAACCTATATCTGCACCTTCAAGAAAAGAACCTATATAATCATTTGGATTTATTGGGAAATCCACAATAGTAGACATTTGAATCCATTCCGAACTTATTATTTGCTGTCCGTTCCAATAGCCATCATTCAAAAGCATACTGCCCATTCTAGCTAAGTCGATTGGGCGAAAATTGAATCCACTTTCCATTTTTTCAAATCCGCTTCTATCGCTGTCCAAGCTCCATGAAGCATCATAATTTGCTCCGATTGGATGCCAAAACGACTGTTCAAAGTATTCTGATACAGACATACCGGTGCTTCGCTCCAAAATGATGCCCAACAGTAGCGGATGATAATTGTTGTAATTGAATCTTCCCTCGTATTGGTCGGTAAGTCTGCGATGGTTAAGAGCCACCTGACGCAAATCAGGCATCCAATATGTATACGCATCATGACGACCAAACCAAAGAAAACCCGTTTCTTCATAGTAAATGTCGGAACGCATAAGCAACAAGTCTCTTATGGTAATATACTCCATGTCTGTTCCCCTGAACTCATAAATGAAGTCTGCAATGGACTGATGATGACTTTCGATATATCCATCGCCAATTGCTCTGCCTATTAAGAGAGATACCAAAGATTTCGCCGCAGAAAATGAGGTGCTTACAGAATAACGGTCATGCCCGTTTGCATATTGCTCATAAATGACAATATCATTATGAACAATAATGAAAGAAAAGCTCCCGGTGTCAACAACAAAATCTGAAAGCCTTGTTGTTTGATTTCCTATAGTTATAGGCAAATCTTCAAGCTCCGTATTTAGATTGTATTCATATATATGCGGATTGGTACTTGCAGATATCGTAGAGTATGGAAAGAATCTGTAATCATCCACACTTGCATCCAAACGTGTTAAAATCCTAAACACAAAGGTTGGCGATAGTATAACGCTTGAAATTATGATAAAGACGATAGCAATTGCGACAATTGAGGCAAAAGCAATTATCGTCCATTTTCTAATTTTACTAATCAAGAGACACCTCACTATTTTTAGTATATCCGACAAACCAGTTCAGTATAAGCTATTTCTTTTTCCAAAGCAAGTATTTGGTCACCAAAGGGAGAAAATTGGCCTTCAACGCCAACAGAATACAATGATACCTATTTTTTTCGATTATTTTTATAAAACTTTAAGTTGCAAAATCAATGATTTGTGTGTAATTACTGTTTGAATATCTTCAGTTTCGTGTTGATATTTCTACATTTTAGGGCTGTTTTTATGAATCAAATGTGGATGGATTTGTTATTTGATTTGATGTATGATTTTTGTAGCAAGACATGATAATATTGTTACTTGTGCTATTCACATCATTATTTGTATGTGATATAATTTGAATTGAGAGAGTATTCGATTTTGATTGATACTATACGAACTAGCTTGCAAAGTGGTATGACCAGAGATAAGGCTATTGTTACGGCTATTGATTTTTGTATCAAGCAGAATGTTTTGAAAGAGTTCTTGTCTGAACATTATACGGAGGTTTCTAAGATGTTGAATTGGGAATATGATGCTGATGCTGAAAAGAAAGCAATCAGAGAAGAGGGTGCTGAACAAGAGCGCGAGAAGTGGCAAGGTGTCGTTGAGAGCATTGTTGCAGAGAAGGATACAGCGCTCGCAGAGAAGGATGTTGAGAACTCAGAACTTCGTTCACAACTTGCGGAGCTTCAGGCTAAACTCAACAATCAACCGGAATAGCGGATCTACATAAAAAATTTAATAATTATTGCATTTTCCACGCCACGTAGGCATGTGCTCATTTTAAGCACATGCCTGTTTTTGTTATCGCCGAATCTTCGTCACTGCTCATCTTCTTCAACTTTTTTGAACCGTTTGGACTTGCTTAGTATCCAACAAATAAATAATGCGATTGGAAACGCCATCCATGATGTGATCCAAAAGTCTAGAGCCATACCTACAGCCAAAAGTGCTATTGAGAAAGAGTAATACAAATTATCACAAAGGAGTAGTCTTCAAATTCCCACTTCTCATTCTTTTCCGTATTCGTATTTTTACTGTCCAATATATGAAGCCTCCCTATACCGATACTTTGTCTGTTTCACCGTTGCTATGTTAGCACATCAGAAGTGCAACAATAAGTTCAATTTAATTTTCGACTTCTATAAGTCGAAAATATCAAGTTTTCTGAAGGAGATTGTACTCCTACTGAAGACATTCCGTCTTAGAGAGGCGGGGGCCTTAACCCACATTTTGACTTCGTCAAGACCCCCACTTCAAACGCCAAAGGCGTTAAGTGGCGGGTAAGATTACAACAACGGTGAGAACAAATGTAAAAACGCATCAAACAGTCCTGACAGTTTGTGTTTGTTCAACTCGTCTAATGAAACCTCACGACTTGCATTTATTGCTTCAATAGCATCGTTACTTATATCCTTTATTGTTTCAGAATTATATAAAAGCACGGCATTTTCAAAATGTAGATACAAGCTCCTATAGTCTAAGTTTATTGTGCCCACAACTGCAACTTCGTCATCACAAACGAAGCTCTTGGCATGTAGAAATCCCGGTGTGTACTCAAAAATACGCACACCAGCCTCCAGCAAGTTCGCATAATATGAACGAGTTAGCCTGAAAACTATTTTCTTATCCGGTATGCCCGGCGTTACAATCCGCACATCTACACCACGCTTTGCCGCCATCTGCAATGCATGCGTCATTTTTTCACTAATAATCAGATATGGTGTGAAGATATACACATAGCGCCTGGCCTGGTTTAGTATTTCAATATAAGTGTTTTCTCCAAGTCTGTCACGATTAAGGGGTGAGTCGCCATATGGAAGAACAAGCCCGTCTGTTTTTATAGATCTATCAATAGCTCCTCTATATAGCTCATGCTCATCGATGCGGTTTGCGGCGCTTGAAAAAGTATCCCACATTTCAATAAACATAAGAGTAATGCTCCAAACAGCATCACCTTTCAGTCTTAACCCCGTGTCTTTCCACACACCTAAGCGACCTGTTAAGTTTATATAGTCATCTGAAATGTTCAAACCGCCAACAAATGCCGTATGCCCATCCACAACAAATATTTTTCTGTGGTCACGCGTATTCATGAATACAAGAAGAGTAGGAACAATGGGGTTAAATCTAAGTACGTCAATTTTCTTTTCACGAAGTTTGGCTATGTACTTATTTGTAAAGAGCTTTTGCGAGCCAAAATCATCCACAATCAGCCGTACTTCTACTCCCTCACTTGCTTTGCGTTCCAATGCTTCAAGCAATCTGTCCCACATATTGCTTTTATAAATGATGAAATATTCCAAAAGGATGAACTTTTCTGCCTTAGATATTTCGTCGAGCATATCATCAAACATTAGTTCCCCTATCGGATAATATTTTGATTCTGTATTTTCAAATGCGTGGTATGACGAACTGTCCCGAATATATTTCATAAGACTGTGCTTTCCGTCACATTTTACATCATCCATGAATTCGAGTTCATCATCACTGTCCAGCAGTTTAGCAATGATGGCATGCTCTTTCGCATGGGTAGTTATTCTTCTTCTAACATAATGCTCCTTGCTGAACATAAGATATATAACGCCGCCCACTATTGGCAACATCAGCACAATGGTAATCCATGTCAACTTGTATGCAGACGCATCGTCATTTTTCAATATACTCAAGAACACAAAAACGCTGACACCAATGCCTAAAAACGAAATAATGGGGAACTGCACAAGCACTATACTGACCAATGCAATAATTGCCGCAACTTGTAATATGATTAAAATTAATGAAATGCCAAGTCTAAATGATAGTTTAGTCATTACAATGACCATCCCTTTACACCAGATTGTGAACACACATATTATACCCACATCCCAATCAAAAAACAAGTTAAAAGCCGATACAGTGCCGTCCCCTTGTCTTTACACAAACTGTAGACAAAAATAGTCACTAATGTTAATATCTTCATATAGAAATATGCTTTTGTGGGTAATGTCAAATTATCTATGAAAAACTAACGTCATTCTGCGCGAAGTCGCAGAATCCAATAAGTACAAGTTTCCTAGATCCTGCAACTACGTGCAGGATGACAGTATGCTTTTGTGATATGAGGGTATGATATGACATTTTTAAGAGATAAGTTAGTTTTTGCAATACCGTTTGTTATCTTTATTGCGATTGTGCTAGTCGTCATTTTTGTTCCGTTTCAGCTTGAGACAGAAGATAGCTCCGATGATACGTATGACATTACAAACGGTGATGACTTGATTGAGTTAGATTATGTGTATTTGGATTTTGATGAGCTTGATGATGCAGATGATGCAAATGATGATATGTATAATGAGATTGATTATGAACTTGAGATACCGGACTACATAATCATTGACGGGCATCAAATCAGCACGTCGGTGACTGAACTAACCATAACTGCAAATTATGCCGAATTGATCATGTTAAGATACATGACAAACTTACAAAGCTTAGAATTACGTGAGAGATTTGACGATCCGATAAGAGATATATCCGTATTGTCGGATATCCAATCACTGAGACATTTACACCTGTGGGGACTTGAAGTAACCGATATTTCTCCACTTGTCGAACTTACCTACTTGGAAGAACTATATCTCTTCAATATTGCAGTAGCGGATATTTCATATATTGCTGAACTCAACAATCTGATTTCCCTTACTCTCTTTGATACTCAAGTTGAAGACATTTCACCACTCGCAGGATTAACTCACATGGAAGTATTGACTCTGAGAGGTTACGGTATAACTGATATTTCCCCGCTTTCATCGTTAGAAAACCTTTCCAGACTCAGAATATGGGACTCTCCGATCAGTGACATTTCACCACTGGCAGATCTTCCCAATTTAGAAGATTTGGAGCTTAATAGAAATCAAATCAGAGATTTGAGACCGCTCAATGAAGGCTTTAACAGTCTGCTTGTATTACGAATTCAATGCGACTACATACGCGACATTACACCTGTTTTGTCGCTCAATGATTTGAGGGGGCTAGAGCTGGATGGGATAGCAATTGCTGATATATCCGTGTTTTCTGAACTCTATAACTTAGTTTTTATTAGATTGAGAAATGCTGAGCTGACAGAAATTCCAGATTTTTCAATTTTTCCAAACTTAGGTAGCGTAGATTTAAACAATAACCAAATCAGTGATATTTCACCTCTTGCCGGACTTTCTAATCTAACCAACTTAGGGCTAGCTAACAACCAGATAAGCGATATTGCATTACTTGCCGAATTTACAAACTTAGAACGATTGGATTTAGCCTACAATCAATTAAGTGACATCAGTTCACTTTCCGGTCTCACAAATATGATACGGTTGAATTTATCCGGCAATCAATTAAATGACATTCGACCACTCTCCGGTCTCACGAATATGACATGGTTGTATTTAAGCGATAATCAAATCACTGACATCACACCCCTTGCGGAATTCTACAATTTGCAGGTGCTGGAACTATGTTATAATCAAATAAGTGATATTTCAGCCTTTGCAGAGCTTTCAATGCTAGAGCGGCTGTATTTACGCAATAACCAAATTAGTGATATCTCTGTACTGGCAGATTTGCCGATGTTAGATGTGGTGTTTTTGCCACGTAATCCTGTAAGCGACTGGTCGCCGGTTGATCATGTCGTACTGGTCATCCGTTAATCATGTCGGAGTGGTTGTCGAACGCCCACAGTCGTGAGTCAAGGAGGTTTAAATACATGACTTTTGTTAAAGAAAAATTAGTTTTTGCAATACCGTTCGTTATCTTTATTGCGATTGTGCTAGTCGTCATTTTTGTTCCGTTTCAGCTTGAGACAGAAGATAGCTCCGATGATATGTACGACATAACAAATGGTGATGACTTGATTGAGTTAGAGTACGTGTATTTGAATGGTGACGAAATTGATAACGCAGATGACGCAAATGATGATATGTATAATGAGATTGACGATGAACTTGAGATGCCGGACTACATAATCATTGACGGGCATCAAATCAGCACGTCGGTGACTGAACTTCGATTATTTGATGAACATGTTACTAATGAAGATATATACGCTTTGAGGCATATGACAAGGTTGGAAACGCTAGTTATATTCGGCACTCGTGATAGTCCGATAACTGACATATCTCCACTTGCAGACATTCAAACGCTACAACACTTAGAACTAAGACGGTTTGTAGAAGCAGATATTTCGCCACTTACCGAGCTCATTAACTTAGAACATTTGTCACTCCTAGGGATATACGTTCCTGATGTATCTATGTTCGCAGATTTTCAACACTTGAGATACTTGACCTTAGCAAATAATCAAATCGACGATATAACCCCAATAGGTGAGCTGACATACTTAAGGTACTTATCGTTAGATCAGAATCGATTTGGCGACATAACTCCATTAAGTGGACTTACTTATTTAGAGCATTTATATTTGGCGATTACTGAAACAAGTGATATCACCCCACTTGCAGAACTTACGAACTTACGAGTCTTAAATTTGGCTGCTAACCAAATTTATGATATAACGCCTTTGAGTAATCTTACAAATTTAGAACGTTTGTCTTTGTGGAGCAACCCAATCGACGATTTCTCTGCACTTACCAGGCTAACTAATCTAAGGTACTTGGATTTACAGGACTCTCAAATTAGCGACATCAGTTTTCTAAGTGAAATGATAAGTTTAGAAGATTTGGATTTGCAGAATAATCCGATTGGCGATATAACTGTCCTTGCTGAGCTTACTAATTTAACGCGTTTGAATTTGCACAACACGCAAATTAGTGACATTACTCCACTTGAAGGACTTACAAATATGGCAAGCCTAGGCTTGTATAACAATCTCATTGAAGACATTAGCCCACTTTCAGGGCATACCAACATGGAGTGGTTGAACTTGGGTGATAACCTAATAAGCGACATTAGCCCACTTGCTGAGTTCACAAACTTACGTGGCTTGAGTTTGAATAGCAATCAGATCACAGATATTTCAGTAATTGCCAATTTTACAGAAATATGGAATGTAGACTTGCGATATAATCCGATAACCGACTGGTCCCCTGTTGATCACCTTGAAGACGTACAGGGACGTCCATAAGCGGTGTCGATACACATAGGGTAGAGGGATTCGAACCCCATCGCCTGACGTAATCTCTTTTCGGCACTTTTCACTCCGTTTTCATTGCCTTGCGTCAGCAAGGCGGCTTCAAACCAAGCGAAAATCACTCGAAAATTGACATACGTCAGGTGCTTGCAGTTTTAGCAGAGCGGATTTTTGTCTATGTGTTGACAAAGACCG
>Ga0123355_10001815_pt1 | contig 29855 bp, 16 predicted proteins | sample TergutEmb28metaG_3_FD_89872 | JGI IMG/M metagenome (GOLD analysis project Ga0123355, IMG submission 89872) | Embiratermes neotenicus P1 segment gut microbial communities from Petit-Saut dam, French Guiana - Emb289 P1 | ecosystem: Host-associated > Arthropoda: Insects > Digestive system > Gut ... | reverse complement strand
TGATATTACTTCCTGGCTTACGCTCCAGATTGCCGGGGTACTTTCTGCTGATGATGCTTCGGGTCTTTGACCCATTACTAGACGCGGTACCAAGAAGGATACATTTCTTGTCAAAACGTCAATATCGTTATGGTCTACAACACCATCGCGAAATACATCGGCCGCCGCCCAGTTTATTGGAGGACGTGGCATCAAGTTTGACACATTTCTTATCAATGCATCTATGTCATCGTGGTCGACTCTGCCATCATCATTTACATCGCCCCAGAGTGACCATACTGAACGTAGGTGAATCACACCGCCTCGTGCATATCTATCTAGCAACTCTTGGGTTATAACTTGGCTTGTGTCAAAACCTTCAGTGCCAACTACAGGTCTGCGTAACCCTGCAGCTACATTGCTAGCTGTACTGCGTCGCCCGGATACATTTAACGCTTCTTCTGTAAACCAACCCAAGAATGCAAAGCGTGCTTCTTTATCAAGTTCTTCCAAAGCTGATTCTACAATTGCTATGTCTAATGGTTGACCCACTTCAACGGGTATACGTATGTAGTCGTTTTCCGCTGATGCTGATACATAGAATTCGAATTTGGCGTAGAAGTAGTCGGGCACAACTTCAACAAGATTAAAATCATACCAACCAGCATCTATATATGCTAGCCTCGTACCTTGTGGAATATATACGGTTATTCGCGACCTATCAAGACCTGCAAATGTTGTATTATTTATCTCTTGCGGCAATACTCTTCCATTATGGATTGTCGTAAGATTTTCTGTACCGATAAAGGCGAAGTCGCCTATGGTTTCGACTGATGCTGGGATGGTGACTGTTTCAAGCTTTCTGTTGCCATGGAATGCATAAGGTAGTATCCGATTTTGTTGTGATACCACGGTAACATCCTGCTGTGTAGGACGCAACGCACCGTCCGGTCGCCGCCCTGCCTCAAACAATTCTCCATTAATCAGTGTCATTCGCCTAACGAGTTCTGAGCTACATACTCTACAAAAGCCATAGACCCACCCCTGCATTTTACAGGTACCATATGTAGATGGGAAAATATAACCCACCGGTGCATTTTCAGTTCGCCTTATAATTCCTTCATGCCCCAACCAGTGCCCCCACTTCAGCTCCGCATCTGTGTCTGTGGCACTAGCCATATTTGCATGTGCCATATTAGGTGCTCCGAATCCTTCCACATGCTCGTCTACCAGTTGACCAAAGTTATGTCCAATTTCGTGGACAACTATATAGTGATATGCCGGTCTGTCCCATCCTAGAAAATCAAAATCAGATATAAATCTACTTGAAACACCTACAGTATTTGTATTTTCATAATCTGCCCATGACCAATACGCTCTCCCACCAACTTCTCTTGAGTTACCAATAACCTGGGTCATGGCTGCATTTGAAGAAATGCCATTAGAAATGGCTAGCGCACGCGCTCTCCCTTGAGTTGTCATGTGCATATTCAAAGGCCTGCTAAAATATGTACCCAAGTAAGTGCCGGGATATGGACCAACCGGACTGCCTCCAAATCGTATTCCTGATTGTAACGATGGTGTTTCAACTGCGTAAATCTTGAATAGGTCACTGAACAAATAAAACGGATACAAATTCGTAATAGTTTCTGCAAACTCATGAGCACTACGCAAAAAAGTTCCGGCAACCGGGTTTTGAGGGTTTCCTATCTGTCCATATCCGTGACCAGCAGTAAAGCCATCTCCCAACAAAACAAGGACTATGCTTTCTTCACAAGACCTGCCTGCACCAACAATTGCATGCACCGCATACGGAACGTTACGCGACCTAGCACCATCTTCGGTCAAAAAATACTCATAAAATTCTAAAACCTCTTCTATTGGAGTTGGATATGTTATTGGACCGCCATCCGGTCTATATACTCTCTCATATCCACTCATTTCGCCATTTTGCAACATTGCGCGAATTTCATCCAAAGTATACCCACCTCTTTGATACTCATCTGACAAAATAGTTCTTTCTGGCACATCTTCTACCATATTTGTTTCAGTAGACATTGAGTATACTTCCGTCTCAGGCGTTGCAAACGCCATTCCGGGCATAAGTGTCAACATCATAAAAAGTGCCAAAAGTCCGCTCAAAATTCGTTTTTTTGTTGCTTTCATCATAAACTCTTATTCTCCTTCTTTTTCGTCAAATTGTTTGCTTCTTCCTCCAACTTTGCTATTGCTTAATTAATCATATCTTATTCACCTTCTCTCTGCTTGATTTGTCGCTTTTAATTAATATCCCTTATCATCACCATCGCACCGATTCCCACCAACATAATCAGCACAAATCGTCTAATATTCATAACATAATCACAATAGTATCATAAGCATATGCAATATGAACACTTAAATATCCGCACAATTTACAAATTGTTCACAAATTCATCTTTGTATTGCTCATTTCCGCAGTGTTTTCTTCAAAAGTAAGCACATTCCACGTACTTCGGTCCTGCACTGAGCGCGATATTAGGCAGAGGAATTCTTATCTGAATTATAATTTTTTATATCAATTTGTCGCAATGTAATGTATAATGAGTAGGTAGAGGACATCATAAAGTGACAGGAGTGTGGATGGTCAACATGGTTATAAACAATGAACTACCGTTATATCTATTTCATCAGGGTACGAACTATAGAGCATATGAGTTACTAGGATGCCATTTTGACTCCAAAACCGGAGTTGCGGTATTCAGGACATGGGCACCAAAGGCTAAAACTGTACACTTGGTTGGGGATTTCAACAACTGGGGTGAACTTGATATGAATATGACCCGCATCACCGATGGTGGTGTCTGGGAATTAACCCTTGATGGGGTTGAGCAATACCAACGATATAAGTATGCAATCACATCCGGACAGAACAAAACAGTCTTAAAATCAGACCCTTATGGATTCTGTGCCGAAACAGATGACAAGACTGCATCTATAGTATTTGACCTTAATGGATACGAGTGGCAAGATCAAAAGTGGCAAGAGAAAAACAGTAATCGTAATAACCTGAGTATTCCTTTGAACATATATGAGGTTCATTTGGGCTCATGGATGAGGAAGCCTGATGGACAAGCGTTTAATTACATTGAACTTGCAGGGCTACTCATTCCCTATGTAAAAGAAATGAACTATACACATATCGAGATTACGCCCGTCATGGAACATCCATTCGGTGGCTCGTGGGGCTATCAAGTCTGTGGATATTATGCGCCAACAACACGATATGGCAATCCTCATGAGTTCATGAAGTTTATTGATTTGTGTCATCAAGCAGATATTGGTGTCATCCTTGACTGGGTTCCTTCGCATTTCCCAAAAGACGAACATGGGCTTATCGAGTATGACGGCGGTCCGCTCTATGAATGTCATGGTGAGGATAGAATTGAAAACAAAGAGTGGGGTACCCGCTATTTTGACTATGGCAGAACAGAGGTTCAATCCTTTCTCGTTTCAAATGCCATGTTCTGGATGGATGTCTATCACGCCGACGGTCTCAGAGTTGATGCAGTAAGTTCCATGTTATACCTCGATTATGGTAAAGAACCCGATGAATGGACACCAAATACAGATGGTGGCAACGAAAATTACGATGCCATCGCCTTTATAAGAAAACTCAACACGGCTATCTTTGCAGAAATGCCATATGCCTTGATAGTTGCCGAAGAATCTACCGCATGGCCACTCGTCACAAAACCAATCGAAGACGGTGGACTTGGTTTTAATATGAAATGGAACATGGGCTGGATGAATGACATGCTCGAATATGTCGAAACTGACCCACTTTACAGAAAAGGCATACATAACAAGATTACATTCTCGTTCTTTTATGCATTTTCCGAAAATTTCATACTTCCTCTATCCCACGACGAAGTAGTTCACGGCAAAAAATCACTTCTAAACAAAATGCCCGGCGATTATGAAACTAAGTTCGCCGGTCTCAGAGTATTTTTAGGATATATGATGACCCACCCCGGCAAGAAACTCACATTCATGGGTGCTGAGTTTGGTCAATTCAGAGAATGGGATACAGAAACTGGTCTCGACTGGCTCTTACTTGATTATCCAATGCATAGTAATTTGAAGAAATATGTACAAGAACTAAATGCTTTCTACCTAAATACTCCCGCGCTGTGGGAAATAGACTTTTCGTGGGATGGTTTTAAATGGATTAGCGACAATGACCGCAGCCAGAACACTATCGCTTTTATTCGTACCGATAAAAACGGTCGTGACAACATTTCACTCATCAATTTTGCTCCCGTAATGCGAGAGGAATATAGAATCGGCGTCCCAGAAGCCGGTGTTTATAGAGAAGTATTTAATTCTGACCGTGAAGAATACGGTGGGTGGGGACATATTAACGAAAATGATATTGAAGCTGAAGAAATACCGCTTCATGGCTTCAATTACAGCATTTCCATAAAAGCTCCCCCCCTCGCAATGGTATGTATTGCTAGGGTTTAAGGGCTAGGGGTTAAGGGTTAGTCATAATTACTGTATATATCAACACCAACCCCTAAACCCTAGGTCTTAAATCCTAGACCCTAAAAAAGAAAGGTGATGAGGCATGAGAATTTACGAACGAAAAGAATGCATCGCAATGTTGCTTGCTGGCGGACGAGGGTCGCGACTCAAATCCTTGACTGAGCAAGTTGCAAAACCAGCGGTCACGTTTGGTGGAAAGTATAGGATTATAGACTTCCCGCTCACCAACTGTGTCCACTCCGGCATCGACACCGTTGGTGTTATGACTCAATATCAACCGCTTTTACTACACGAGTACATTGGAAAAGGTCAGCATTGGGATCTCGACTTGCTGCATGGTGGTGTTTCAATCTTGCCTCCTCATAGCAAGCCGGGCAGTACCGCATGGTATAGTGGAACTGCAAACGCAGTTTACCAGAATCAGAATTTTATAGAATCATTTGCTCCTGAATTTGTACTTGTGCTTGCTGCAGACCATGTTTACAAAATGGACTATAAAGCAATGCTGGATTATCATAAAGAAAGAAACGCAGATGTTACAATTGCTGTTATTGAAGTGCCTATTAAGGATGCAAGCCGTTTCGGCGTATTGAATACAGCAGAAGATGACAAGGTAGTTGAATTCGAAGAAAAGCCTGAAAACCCAAAAAGCAATCTTGCATCAATGGGTATATACATATTCAATTGGCGAGTGCTCAAAAAATATCTATATGAAGATGAAAAAGACCCTAATTCTTCAAATGACTTCGGAGGCGATGTACTTCCGGCAATGCTACGAGATGGTCTAAGGCTTTTTGCCTACCGCTTCGATGGTTATTGGAAGGATGTAGGAACAGAAGAAAGTTTATGGCAAGCAAATATGGACTTGCTCGATGATTTGCATCTCGGTTTTGAAAACTGGCATATACTTTCAAAATCCGAAGGTCGCCCTCCTCACTTTGTTGCACCCACAGGAAGTATAAAGAATACGCTGATTACCGAGGGCTGCGAGATCTATGGCACCGTTGAAAATAGTATTTTATCCGTTGGAGTTATTGTTGAAGAAGGTGCAGTGGTAAAAGACAGCGTTATTATGGAAAATGCTCGAATCTGCAAAAATGCAGTTGTAAATTATTCAATTCTAGATGAAGATACAGTTGTTCCCGAAGGAGCTGTTGCAGGCGAATCTCTCGCAGATGGCGGCAAGCTTAATGTATACTCGCGAGGAGTTGTATTTGACAAGAGCATAGAAGATGAAGGGGGGAACACACAATGATAGGTTTATGTCTTTCAGATCCACATCCAGACCGTGCAAGTGACGGATGCCCCATAAGAACACTTTCCGCAGCACGTTTTGCCGGTAGATATCGCCTGGTTGACTTTATGTTATCAAACATGGTAAATTCTAAAATCAACACGATTGGAATGATACTTAACAGCCATTATCAGTCATTGATTAATCATATTGGTATGGGTAAAGACTGGGATCTTGCCCGCAAAACCGGTGGTGTTACTTTCTTCCCTCCGTATCTTGCTGATGAGCGCAAAGCTGTGAACAACGAGCTTGATGGTCCGCTACAGAGGGTAACAGAGTTTCTCGCTGATAGAAATGATGAGTATGTTTTAGTTGCTGATAGTAGCGTTGTGTACAACATGGATTATCGCAAAGCATTTCAAGCGCATAGCAAAACGGGCGCTGATGTGACTGCAATATATACGAAGAAGAAAATAACATCCGGCGAACGTGAAAATACTGTTGCTCTTGTGATTTCAGACGAAGATCGCGTAACCGGTATGGAATTAGCTCCACCAAATGCTGAAAGTGTCAATGTTTCACTCGGTGCATTTATTATGCACAAGCGACATTTCATACAGCTTGTCGCTGGTGAAAGAAACTGTGGAATGCTGCGTTTTTCACGTGTTCTGCTTGCTGAAGCATTAAATCGTTTGGATGTACGTGCTTTCGAGTTTAAAGGATATTCAACACATATTTGCTCTGTTGAGACATTTTTCCAAAGTAATCTTGAGATATTGGATATTAATAACAGAAATGCACTCTTCGACTTTGAAGGCCGACAGATTTCCACAAGTCGCAAAGACTCACTTCCAACTAAATACGGTAAGGATGCTAATATTCAAAACTCCCTTGTTGCAGACGGTTGCCAAATTAACGGCACTGTTATAAATAGTACGATTTTTCGAAATGTAAAAATCGAAGCAGGTGCAGTTATTAAAGACTGTGTTTTACAAGATGATACTGTTGTTGAAAAGAATGCATCGCTAGAATGTATCATTACAGACAACTCAGTTGTAGTTTCGGAAAACAGAAGCATGAAGGGATACAGCACATATCCGGTATACATCGAACGCGGAAGAGTTATATAGAATAATATGCGGGCGAACACAGTTCGCCCACATTACACAGAAAATTATATCTAGGAGGTAGATTCTAATGCCTGAAAAATTGAAAGTACTGCATGCAGCTTCTGAGGTTGTGCCTTTTATCGCAACCGGAGGCATGGGGCAAGTTACCGGTGCACTCTCCGGCGCTCTTGCTGAACACGATAAATCTTTAGATGTTCGTGTAGTAGCACCTTTCTATGCAAAATTCAGAAATAAATATCAAACACAAACCAAATTCCTTGGGTCAGCCGAGGTCAATTTAGCTTGGAGAGTTCAATCGTGTGGTGTTTACGAGCTATCACATGATGACGTAACATACTATTTTGTAGACAACGAATATTATTTTGGCAGAGAAGATGCATATGGTTATGCTGATGACGGAGAGCGTTTTGCGTTTTTCTGCAAAGCTGTATTTGCTGTAATCGAAGTTTCCGGCTTTGTTCCTGATGTCATTCATGCGCATGACTGGCAAACTGCTCTCATACCAATATATTTAAAAACTGAATTTGTCGAAAAATACAGCAACATCAAAACTGTGTTTACTATCCATAATATTGAGTATCAAGGTCAAATGCCAGATTTTATCATGGGCGATGTGTTCGGCATGTCCGATGATGACTCTGACATTATTTGGTATAACGATTGCATAAATCTCATGAAAGGAGCAATTGTCTGTGCTGATAAGGTCACAACAGTTAGTCCCTCTTATGCAGATGAAATTCAGGTTGCCGGCGGGTATGGTCTTGAGCCGATAATCAGAGAACATTCTCATAAACTGTCAGGTATTATAAATGGCATTGACACAAAGGTATATAACCCTGCAACAGATTCGCTACTTGGTCAGCATACTTATACAGCTGATAATCTAAGTGGTAAAGCTTCGAGCAAAGCAAAGTTGCAAGGATTCTTTGATTTAGAACAAGCTCCCAATAAAATGCTCATTTGCGTAGTTTCTCGACTGGTTTCACACAAAGGCATTGACCTCATAACGTATATGTTTGATGATATGATGAAATTAGGTGTTCAATTCCTATTACTTGGTACCGGTGAACATGCGTATGAATTGTTCTTTGAAGAAAAAGCACTCCAGAATCCAGGTGATGTGGCTGTTAGCATTGCATTTAATCCTGAGATTGCAGGTATGATTTATGCTGGTGCTGATGTTTTACTAATGCCGTCACGTAGCGAACCTTGTGGACTTGCTCAAATGATTGCCAGCCGCTATGGAACTGTGCCAATCGTAAGAAGAACCGGCGGTCTCGCTGATACTATCCGTGATTGCCGTCATGGTGATGGCAATGGGTTTGTATTCGATGACTATACTGTTAAGGCTCTAATGGACACCATTAAAGCAGCTCTTGATTTATACACAAATCGCCCGGATGATTGGAAGAATTTGATTAAAGCTACAATGAATGTGGACTTTAGTTGGAATTTATCTGCACTCAAATACGGCGATTTATATCGTGAGCTAGCGAAATAACTATTTCTGTAAGTTTCCGCCCATAGTGGGCAATTTCCTCCAATTTTTTCGCTAGAACGGGTCTTATCGCCCTACATACGCGAAAAAACCGGAGAAAACCGCCCACTACGGGCTAACCTCTGAACTAGCGAAAGGATCTTTTTAATTAGCAATGTACATTTTTGACGAAACTAATGCGTATTTTAGAAACCCAATAGGGGCTATCGAAACTCCCGGCACACTCACGCTTCAAATTAAACTTCGCAGGGGCGAGTTGGTAAATCCTCGTTGTTGTCTGCATCCTGATGACGGTAATGCTAGCGAGACTGCAATGGATTACGATCATGCAAGTGGAATCTACGATGTTTATAAAGTAACACTACAGTTCGAGCAAAAAGGCTTATTCTGGTATCATTTCCTAGTCGATAATGCTCGCGACAGCAACAAGGCAGTCCGTATCCCTGAAAATGACGGCGATTCTTTTCAAATTACCGTTTGCGTTTCTGATTTAGTGCAGCCAGAATGGATTTGGGGCGGAACCATATATCATATTTTCGTAGATAGATTCTGTGGAGATTGGCAAATGCGGACAGCTCCCGGTGCTATTCATAGATATGACTGGGGCGGTTGCCCGTACTTTCTGCCGGATGAGCATGGAATTGTACGTAATAATGATTTCTTCGGCGGCAATCTATACGGTGTTATAGAAAAACTTCCGTATCTTGAGAAGCTTGGAGTAACTTGTATTTATCTCAGTCCGATTTTTGAAGCAGATTCAAACCACAAATATGATACTGCCGACTTCATGAAAGTCGATGAAGCTTTTGGTGGAGATGATGCTCTCGAAAAACTTTGCAAAGAAGCTGATGCACATGGAATGAACGTTATTCTTGATGGTGTGTTTAACCACGTTGGCTGCGATAGTGTATATTTCAACAGATATGGAAAATATGACAGCATAGGTGCATATCAAAGCAAGGATTCCGTTTATCGAGATTGGTTCAATTTTCATGATGATGGAACATATGATTCATGGTGGGGTATTGAATTGCTACCTGCATTAAATAAAAGTAATCCACAATATAAGGATTTTCTCTGTGGCGATGATGGTGTTATTGCACATTGGACGAAAAAAGGTGTTGCCGGATGGCGTTTAGATGTTGTTGATGAAATACCTGACATACTTTTAGATCCACTCTGCCAAGCCATGAGAAGAGAAAAGAGTGATTCATATATCGTAGGTGAAGTTTGGGAAGATGCATCAAATAAAATAGCATACAGCCACCGACGACGTTATTTTCAAGGCGGGCAGCTTAATTCGGTTACAAATTATCCACTGAAAGATGCGATTATCGAATCAGTTATCAGCGGAGATGTTACATTACTTGCAGATATAATGGCGTCTTTAACAAATAATTATCCAAAGAACGTGCTTGATTCCTTAATAAATATTTTAGGAACACACGATACCATGCGAATACTCACCGCACTAAGCGGTGCTCAGTTCCCTGAAGGCAAGCCGGCAATGTCACACTTTAAGCTCACAGAGGAACAACGTGAACTCGCAAAAAAACGATTAAAGCTTGCTTCGACATTACAGTTTTTCTTACCCGGTGTCCCCTGTGTATATTATGGTGACGAAGCAGGAATGGAAGGTGGCGCCGACCCATTTAGCAGACGTTGCTACCCATGGGGCGAAGAAGACCAAGACATTCTGTCATGGTATAGGACTTTAGCAAAAATAAGGAAAAATCAACGTTGCTTCACAACCGGAACATATAAGCTAATTGAAGCACGTGAAGGCATATTTGCTTTCACACGTAGCGAGGGCGACGAACATGTACTCGTTGCAATCAATCTTTCAGACACCGATAGAATCTTAAATGTTCCAACGTTCAATTCCGACCTTATTAAAAAGGTCGCAGTTGATGAAATAAAAATTAAAAGTTATGAAGCAGGAATTTTTTCTTAAGCCAGTCATTGCAGGCTTGACCACAATGCAAGCAACTTAAGAGATTAGAAAGCCCAATTCCCTTCTATGGAGGGGTGCCCGAAGGGCGGGGTGGTAATGCAAAACAAAGGAGTTTAAATAGATGTTAGAAAATCAGAGTAACCAAAAGTTTCCGTTTGTGAATTATAAGGATCAAGATGTTTTTTCAATGTTATTTCTTGACAAACTTGAGGTAATGCGAGGAATCACTATAGAGGACGCCTCTGCTGATGACTGCTATGTTGCACTCTCATCACTCATTAAAGATCAAATAATGAAATTACGAACGAGAAGTAATGCTCGAACTTATGGTGCACAAGAAAAGCAAGTCTATTATTTTTCATTAGAGTTCCTGCTTGGACCAATGCTAGAACGCAATATCATGGCTCTTGGTCTTAAAGACGTTGCCGAAGAATCTCTTAAAAAGCTTGGACTCGACCCTCGTACAATTTACGATGTCGAACTTGATCCCGGTCTTGGCAATGGTGGTCTTGGTAGACTCGCAGCATGTTTCATGGACTCGTTGGCATTTTTGGGTATTCCCGGAAATGGTTGTACAATACGATATAAATATGGGTTGTTCGAACAAAAAATAGTTGACGGTTATCAAGTTGAAATGCCGGACAACTGGCTAAAAGTCGAGTCTGTATGGGAAGTTAAGCAACCTCACAAGGCTGTATTGGTTAAATTCTATGGTAATATTCGTGAAGAGTTAAGTCATGGCAAAATGATATTCAATCATGAGAATTACGAATCCGTTGTTGCCATGCCCTATGATGTACCTATTCCCGGACACGGAAGCGAAACGGTCAACACATTGCGTCTATGGAGTGCTGAATCATTACAACAATTTGACTTTGGTTCGTTCTCAAGTGGCGATTATCTCAATGCTGTTTCTCAAAAATATTCTGCAGAAGCTATCTCCGAAGTTTTATATCCGGACGACTCCAACTATGAAAACCGCATGCTCAGACTCAAGCAGCAATATTTCTTTGTCTCTGCAGGTTTACAAAGTATACTTTCTCATCACAAAAATCATTTTGGAGACATCAAAAATCTTCACGAACATGCATCAGTACATATTAATGACACGCATCCAGCCCTTGCTGTACCTGAGTTAATGCGCCTGTTGATGGACGAAGAAGGTCTCGGTTGGGATGAAGCATGGGATGTTACTGTAAAAACCATATCATTCACAAATCATACAGTAATGCCAGAGGCATTGGAGTGCTGGGCAGAGGATTCTTTCTCACAGCTACTACCTCGTATATATATGATTGTTTGTGAAATCAATAGACGTTGGTGTGCGCTTCTAAACGAGAAATTCTATGGCGATATGGATAGAATTTCAAGAATGGCTATTATAAATCACGGTTCAATTTCTATGGCGTTTCTTGCACTTGTCGGTAGCCACGCTATAAATGGTGTTGCAAAGGTGCATAGTGAAATTCTTAAAACAGAGCTTTTCCGTGATTTCTACGAAGTCTTCCCGGAACGCTTCACCAATATGACCAATGGTATAACTCACAGAAGATGGGTTTGCAAAGCAAATCCAAAGTTAAGTAACCTTATTTCAGAAGCCATTGGCGATGAATGGATAAAAGAACCTTTAAAATTACAACTACTGGATGAAAAAGGTTTTGTGCATGATAAGGCATTCCTTAGCGAAATGCATGACATAAAAAGAGAAGCAAAAATTAACCTGGCTAGATACATTAAAGATCACAATGGAGTCGTAGTTAACCCTGATTCTATTTTCGATGTGCAGATTAAACGGATTCACGCATATAAGCGACAGCTCTTGCTGCTACTTAATGTCATCGACTTCTATTATGAGATAATAGACAATCCAAATCTCATAACAACACCAAGAACATATATACTAGCCGGAAAAGCTGCGCCTAGTTATCATTTCGCAAAAGAAGTTATTAAGTTCACATCTGTTATTGGTGATAAAATTAACAACGATCCAAAGGTTAGAGACTTAATAAAGGTAGTTTTCCTTGAAAACTACAGAGTTTCACTTGCAGAGAAGATTTTCCCTGCAACAGATTTAAGTGAACAAATATCAACAGCCGGTAAAGAAGCATCTGGAACCGGAAATATGAAGTTCATGATGAATGGTGCTGTAACCATTGGAACTCACGACGGCGCAAATATTGAAATATTTGAATCCGTTGGTGAAGGAAACTATATTCCGTTTGGACTCACTGTACCTGAAGTTTTTGAATTACAAAGAAATCATAGTTATAACAGCCGTGAGTTCCTCGCAAACCACCCAAGACTCATGCGAATCGTTCATGATTTCATAAACTCTGATTGGAAAAACGCTCTACATGCAGAGTTCCCACATATCTTTGATTCACTTATAACACATAATGATGAGTACTTTGTACTTAAAGATTTCGATTCTTATGTCCGCGCACAAAAAGATTCGACTAATCTATATAATGATGCCGACAGATGGAATGTAATATCTGCCATGAACATAGCGCATTCAGGTTGCTTCTCAAGTGACGAAGTTATAAGAAGATATGCTTCTGATATTTGGCACGTATGATTTGAATTGTAGACAATTGCGAAAGTCTAACAAAAAGTCCTGTAGGGGCGGTTGTGGACAACCGCCCCTACGGTAAACATTGTAGAAAAGGAACTATAACAAATGACAATAAAGCGCAAATTTCCACGATCATCCGGTGTGTTAATGCCACTTACAACATTATACGGACCTTTTGGCATTGGTGTCATGGGGAAAGAAGCGAGAGAATTTATTGATTTTCTTAGTGATTCCGGATTTCATGGTTGGCAAATTCTGCCCATTGAACACGCAGGCATGTGCAATTCTCCATATAGATGCATTTCTACATATGCAGGTGAGCCAATGCTTATTGATCCGAGAATGTTACTTGATATGGGACTTATCACCGAGTCAGAGCTTTCAGCACGTACTCAAGGCATGAATGAAGCTGCTGTAGATTATGAAGTCGTGAGAGAAAAGCAATGGGAGATATTGCGTCTTGCATTCTCACGCATCTCTGACAAACCATATCGCAACTTCAATCCTTTCTGGCTTGATGAATATGCCTTATTTATCTCCGCAAGGCACTATTTCAATAATGAAGCATGGTTTAATTGGTCGCATGAAGGTTTGCGCAGCCATGATTTAGATGCTCTAAATGAGTACCGTCAAAAACTCAGTAATGACATCGAGTTTCATCAATTCGTGCAATGGCTTTTTGACTTACAATGGAACGAGCTTCGCAGCTATGCCACAAAAAAGGGGATTGCTGTTATTGGTGATACTCCAATTTATGTATCAGACGATAGTGTAGAAGTTTGGAGTAGGCGTGACTTATTTAATGGGGATGCTGAGGGCAATTTCGATGCAATAGGCGGCGTGCCTCCTGATTACTTCTCCCCTGACGGTCAGCGTTGGGGCAATCCTATATATAACTGGGACTTGTTAAAAAAAGAAAATTACAAGTGGTGGATAGACCGCTTGAAGGGTTCGTTAGACCGATATGATGTGGTCAGACTCGATCATTTTCGTGGATTTGAACAATACTGGGATATTCCCGGTGACGCTCCTACAGCCAAAACTGGTAAATGGGAAGACGGTCCTGGAATTGCATTGTTCAATGTTCTTGAAGAAGCACTTGGCGACTTATCATTGTCAATAATAGCAGAAGATCTTGGCATCATAGATGATAGGGTTGAACAGTTGGTAAAAGATTCCGGTTTTCGTGGAATGAGAGTATTGCAGTTTGGTTTCCTCGGCGATGATACAAATATGCCTCATAACTATGCCGAAGAAACAACCGCATATACGGGCACTCACGACAATACAACCCTACTCGCATGGTTCTATGAACTTTCTGAAGAGGATAGAAAAGAAGCCTTATTTTACACAGGATTCGATGGCGATTGGACAATTGGTGGTGCAAACAGCCCCATAATAAAACAATGGATTCGTACTTTATTCATGACTTCATCATCACTTACAGTTGTTCCTATACAGGACATGCTTGGATACGGTGCTGACACACGTACAAATATCCCCGGCACTTCATCCGGAAACTGGCGTTTTAGAATACGCAAAGGTGTCCTTGAAGAGATCGATAAAGATTTCTACATTGAACTACACAGAACCTTCCAACGAGAAGATCCGGTAAAATCTTTCAAACCAAAAGAAAAGACCACTCCACCTTGAGAGCAGCCCGAATACGACACAAAATAAAAAATCGATAATGGCATTATTACGCTGTTGTGCTCATGTGTAATAATCGCCATTATTTTTTTCTAATGACCATCCCATTAGTGTAGATATTTCCTAAACTAATCACCACATATTCCGATAACTATACTAGTTGCACATTTGTTTGCAATTTATGATGTTTTAACCATTATAACACAAATTACAGTGTGGGGGGCGATGGTCATGATGAAGAAAGTAATGAATAGTCGTGCAGAATCAAAACTAACACCTGAGCAAGCACAACGTCGCGACGAGGTTCGCGAAAGATTACAGTATGCTGCCAGTTCCGAAGTTGATGATGTTTTTACAAAGCTCGACACAACACCTGAAGGCATCGACGAAAGCAAAATAGAATTTTATCACAATAAATATGGTAACAATAAGATTACACACGGAAAAAAAGCACCACTTTTTGTTCGTTTATTTAGCTCCTTTGCCAGCCCTTTTACACTCATCTTACTTTGCTTGGCTGTTGTTTCTCTTTTCACAGACGTCATCACAGCCGGTCCCGGGCAGGCTAATTATGCAACGGTTATCATTATTGTTGTAATGGTGCTTCTCTCTGGTGTTCTTCGTTTTGTGCAGGAGACCAGAAGCGGAAATGCTGCTGATAGCTTATTGAAAATGATAAAAACTACAACAAATGTTCAACGTCAGGGTAAAGAGAATGAGGAAATCCCACTAGATAACGTTGTAGTCGGTGACATTGTTCACTTAACAGCAGGAGATATGATACCTGCTGATGTACGTGTTATCCGTGCCAAAGACCTCTTCATAAGTCAATCCGCTCTAACCGGTGAGAGTGTCGCTGTTGAAAAATTTGCTGATGTGCAAAAGAATACAGATGCATTAACAGAAATCACCAACCTTGCATTCATGGGAACAAATGTTATAAGTGGCAGTGCTTCGGCTGTTGTCGTAGCAACTGGTAATGATACACTTTTCGGTGAAATGGCAAAAACACTTGGCAATAAACACGCAGTAACCAGCTTTGAAAAGGGTGTTAACTCCGTATCATGGCTCCTTATACGATTCATGTTTGTAATGGTGCCAATAGTTTTATTCGTAAACGGCTTCACGAAAGGCGACTGGGTACAAGCTGTACTATTCGCACTCTCCGTTGCTGTTGGTTTGACTCCGGAAATGCTTCCTATGATAGTCACTACTTGCCTTGCAAAAGGCGCTGTAGCTATGTCAAAAAAGAAAACCATTATTAAAAACCTCAACTCAATACAAAATCTCGGCTCAATGGATATTCTCTGTACCGATAAAACAGGCACATTGACACAGGATGAAGTTGTACTTCAGTACCATATGAACATCCATGGTGAACCTGATGCACGCGTTTTGCGACACGCATTTTTAAACAGCTACTATCAAACAGGGCTGAAAAACCTCATGGATCTCTCCATTATAAAGCGCACACAGGGCGAAGAGGTTACAGAAGAAGATTTGCGTGACCTGACAGAACGGTTTGTCAAGGTTGATGAAATCCCATTTGACTTCGAGCGTCGCCGCATGAGCGTTGTTGTAGCATCCAGTGGCACTGAGCAAGACGGCATAAAACCTGCTGTCACACACCACAAAACACAAATGATTACAAAGGGTGCAGTTGAGGAAATGCTTCAAGTGTGTAGCTTTGCTGAATCAGATGGCGAGGTCGTGCCTATTGATGATGAAATACGTTCATTCATTCGTCAAAAGGTCGATGCGCTAAACGAAGATGGAATGAGAGTCATCGCTGTGGCACAGAAAACGAACCCCTCACCTGTCGGTGAATTTTCTCCTGCAGACGAAAAAGATATGGTGCTCATGGGATATCTTGCATTCCTGGATCCACCAAAAGATTCAGCTGCCTCCGCCATTAAAGCCTTAAATGAAAATGGCGTCCAGGTCAAGATTCTGACAGGTGATAATGACAAGGTCACACGGAATGTCTGCCGTCAAGTAGGAATCCCTGTCAAAGAGATTTTACTCGGCTCTGACCTAGATAACATGAGCGATGAAGAGCTTGGTAAAAAGGCAGAGGAAATTAGCGTTTTTGCAAAACTTTCACCAAATCAAAAGGCAAGGGTCATTACTGTTTTACGCAACATGGGTCACGACGTTGGATATATGGGTGACGGCATCAATGATGCTGCTGCCATGAAAGCCTCCGACGTAGGCATTTCTGTTGATACCGCAGTTGATATCGCAAAAGAATCTGCTGACGTAATCTTGTTAGAAAAGGACTTGATGGTATTGGAGAACGGTATCATTGAGGGACGCAAAACCTATGCCAACATGATTAAGTACATCAAAATAACAGCAAGCTCTAACTTCGGTAATATGTTCTCAGTTCTTGTAGCAAGTGCATTTTTACCTTTCTTGCCTATGCTGCCAATTCATCTCTTAATACTGAACCTAATCTATGACTTCAGTTGTTCTGCCATTCCGTGGGACAACGTAGATAAAGAATTCCTTGCTGTTCCAAGAAAATGGGATGCTTCAGCCATCAGTAAATTTATGCTCTGGATTGGTCCTACAAGTTCGGTGTTTGATATTACCACATTTGCTCTTTTGTACTTCATGATTGCCCCTGCAGTAACCGGCGGACAAGTTTACAGCCAAATCACTGACGCTACAACTCAAGCAAAGTTTGTTGCAATATTCCATGCAGGATGGTTTATCGAATCAATGTGGACACAAACGTTTATTATACACATGCTTCGTACTCCAAAGATTCCATTTATACAAAGTCGTGCATCATTCCCACTTCTCATTATTTCCTTTTCCGGTATCGCAGCTTTGACCATTATTCCGTTCACAGCATTAGGTACAACAATCGGATTAGCCGCACTGCCACTAACTTTCTTCCCCTGGCTAATACTAACGGTCGCACTATATACTCTGCTCGTATCAATATTCAAAAAAATCTACATTAAGAAATACGGACAATTATTGTAAAAAAAATGAAAATATGTCTAGCATTTTCCGTAAGTATGTGGTATAGTAATTCGGCGGTCGATTAATAGATGTTATTCGACCCACATACTTGGATCGGGGTGTGGCGCAGTTGGTAGCGTGCGTGGTTTGGGACCATGAGGCCGAGAGTTCGAGTCTCTCCACTCCGACCAAAAAAGCCTGAAGTTATTGCAACTACAGGCTTTTTGTTTTGTGTATTAATTTTTCGTTTAGAAATCCCTATATCCATATACCTAAGAATGACAACCCGAATCTGACTATGAAATAAATACCAAAAATTTTAACAAATGTCATGAAGAATCTATTATCCTCATTTTCTTGGAATATTGCTTTCGTCGCAGAGAATATCAACACTATAGATATCACATATGCAAATGATGAAAGTGGTGATATAAGTCGGCTCGCTTGAGCAGTAAGAAGAGTTATTAATGCTAAGACAGATGTTATTATGGATGGAATATATGCGATAGTTACAGTGGCAATCAAGGCTGTCAATGACTTTTTATTATTCTTGTTAAATGCCATAATTAGTAATGCAAGAACAATAACACCTAAAGTTGGAGCAATTGCCGAACTTATAATACTCCATAGTTGTTCTAAAAGATTGCCTCCCCAACGTCCCCATCTAATAGCATTAACAATAGCCGGTATAACCGATGCAACTATCCAAACCAGATTTAAAAATACCGCCATACCAAAAAGGTGGGACGCATCCGGTGCTGCTTTAACATGTGTCACAGGGTCTTTGAAAAAGTTTTTCATAAAACCTTGTGTTGCCGCTGCTTCTTTTTTTACATCTAGATTTTTTATTGCCTCTCTCGTTTCTTGCACAGTTGCAGAAGTTTCGCTTTTTAATTGCTCAGTATCAACACTGAACTCATTGTTGTTTGCGTTGTTATTTTCATTATTGTTTTCCATGCCAGTTATCCCTTTCAAATAGTTATTTTCCAAACTAATATATATAATTTATTTACAATTTGCAAGCATTATTTAACAAAATGAATTATTGGTTAATTCCTCTATAAAAGTCTACACTTATGACCTTCTAAAAAACCCCTCGCCACATTTCGGACAAGTAACTTGGAGCTTACCCTTTCCTCTTGGAACACGCAACTTGTTCTTACAATTAGGACACTTAAAACGCTTATGTGTTCTAAGCTGTTTGACCCTAGCAACTAGATTTTTTATTTTAGTTCTAATCGGCCACCAGTAGCGTATGAAAATGTCGTTTTCTTTGCGACGGCGAATAATGTTGCGTGAAAGCGTCCTGAAAATAGCTAATCCTAATGTGAAATATGATATATAGAGCACAGGAAGGAACCCAATAACTGCATATAGCAATGATAATACGAATCCAAGTATCATCAATGCTACACTCAAGTGATCGGGTCCGTATCTACCCATCATAAATCTTTGTAGAAAATTTCGCACACCATAGCTCCCTAACTGTATATTCCGCCACCAATAAATTCTCTTAAGATCGACTCAGGCGGAACTACCGAAGAATCAATCTCTTCAAACTCATTTAGAGCAGGTAACAGTGAACATATCTCTTCAAACCTGTCCGTTCCGTCAGGCACTTCACTTATAGCTTTATACGCTAAATGCTTCATAACAGGCACCTCATAGGCCATAGAAGAATCAAATAATAAATCTGCCTTATACTTAAATGGAGAAATATACTTTTTCTCACCCTCACGCACATTCGCCCACATTCTAAGTGTTCGCGATGCACCCATTCCTCGAAACAGTTCATCACGCACAACACGCCTTAACAACCGCGTCCACGTCCGTTTGAAGCAAACATCGCGATTTTTTTCAACATCAGATCGTGCACTTATATAGAGTTTAAATGCATTGGGATGCTCTTCAGTGAGCATATCATTAAGGGCATGTATTCCCTCAAATACAACAATTTCATTTTTCGCAAGTTGTATAGTCTTACTTTGCGTCAAATCTCGATCTTGTTTGTCAAAACAAAAATGTGGTATTTCAACTTTCTCGCCACGATCAAGTTTCGTAAAATGTTCATTCAATAACTCAAGATCCAAGCAGTAAGGTGATTCTAAATCATGCTCACCATCATCTGTGCGCGGAGCATCATCGCGAGTTGGTGTCAGAAAATACATATCCATAGACACAGTATGCGCATAAATACCCAAGTCCTTTATGGCATCACATATTTTAAGCGCTGTAGTCGTCTTACCTGAACCCGATGGTCCTGATAAAAACACTACACGACTTTGTTGCGCTCTTTCATGGATTCCTGCTGCCGCCTCCATAACTTTTCTGTTATATATTGCCTCACATTCAAGTGCAAACTCCTTCGGGTTTTCAGCAGCACGTTTGTTTATTGTATCCCTATTATATGGATATGGCATACCGTTTTACACTCCTCATTTTTTCTTTCATCTTTTCAGTCATCGATATATATTCATTAGGATATTTTGCATTGAAAACTCGCTCAATTCTGTTGTCCGGTGTTACGATTTTCGTCACTCCGCCACCACCAAGTGCAAAAACAGAACAAATTTCCTCCATCATGCAAATATTGTAAATACCCTCATATCTCGGTAAACTCCATCCCGTATTCTCATATCCTCCGGAAATGTACTTTTGTCTATATACGTAATATGGCGCATAACCGGATTCTCTCAATCGTATTGATGAATAGTCAAGCATCTCACCAACTTCTTCTCCGGTTGGAATGGATGTATTTTCAATCACAATACGCGAACCTCTTTTCAACGACAGTGTATGAACAGTAATGTTTTCCGGTTTGAATCCAATAACTGTATCAAGCGTGTTACAAAAACCAATTAAATTATCATTGGGCAATCCTGCGATAATGTCCATATTAAGCGCTGTATTTGTTTGTTGAATCAGCTCAACAGCATTATATACATCTTCCGGACTATGAGCACGACCAATTGCAGTTAGAACATCCAGAGACATTGATTGCGGATTTATACAGATTCTTTTTGCACCATGCTGCTTCATTACTTCAATTTTTTCTTGAGTAATTGTGTCAGGACGTCCTGCCTCGACCGTGTACTCACGCAAGCTAGAAAGATCAAAGGATTGTTCGAGAGCTGTCATTATGCTTCCAAGCTCTGATTCGTTTAACGATGTTGGCGTTCCACCACCAATATAGACAGAAATTATACGAAGATTTAGTTCATCAATAATCTTCGACATTTCTTTTATCTCTTGCATTAACGTATCCATAAACGGTTCTATTAACGCAAATGACTTTGCTACCGAATTGCTTACGAAACTGCAATATGCACATCTCGTCGGACAAAATGGTATGCCCAGATATAATGCAATATCACGTGGAGCGAGAGTTTCTTTAAGCGCAAGCGTAGCCTGTGCGGTTTCGATGCACAGTGCTGCTCTGTCCGGTGATGCATAATATGTTTTAACTAGTGTCTCGTGTACAGATTGTACACTTTCACCTTTTATGAGAAGCTTTTCTGCAACCTTTGCCGGACGTATCCCATATAGTGTGCCCCAAGGCAACTTTTCATCGTAAGAAATGTCGCCTATGTTCACTATCCTAAATCTCCGGTTGCATATTTCATATACTTGTTAAAGCTACGCTCATAACTAAGTGTTGAGCAATCAGCATGTCCCGGATAGACTTCATAATCACCATCAAGTTCTGCCAAGCGTTTGAGTGATTGCATCATTATGTTATCACTTCCACCTTCGAGATCGGTTCTTCCGCATTCTCCACGAAATAGTGTATCTCCTGTGAAAATCGCATCTTGACACATTAATGTAACTGAACCGGTAGAATGTCCGGGCGTTTCAAGCACCTTGAACTCAAGATTGCCGACATTTATTACATCACCCTCTGCATAATACGAGAGCTTGCCATTATCCTCAATTAAATGGCGGCTATGTTTTTTTGTATAATTAACTTCAGTTTCATGAATATATGCAGGAGCACCTGTTGATTCCATAACTGCTTCAAGTGCTAAGTGGTGATCAAAATGTCCGTGTGTTAAGAAAATAGCAACAGGCGTCAGCTTGTTTGATTCAACATAATCGAGGATTTCATTTGAATCTGCACCCGGATCAATGATCGCGCATTTCTTTGTTTCCTCATCTGTGACAACATAGCAATTTGTTTCAAGCATTCCGACAGGTAATATTTTAATAAGCATTTATTTCGTTCCTTTCAAAAGTATTGATACAACGTGTCTGAAACACGTTGCACTATACAGCATTTCTCTTTTTTCGTATGTCATCGCCGTAGAACGTAAGTACTTGATATTCTCCCTCTAGGCGCGACATAATTTGTTCAGAATAGCGACGGCGCAATTCGTTTATTGTCAAATTTGAATTTATAAGCGTCTTTTTGCCTGTGATAAGGCGAGTATTAATAATTTCATAGAGTGCAGAAATTGTAAACGCTGTAGTTAGTTCTGTGCCAATATCATCAATAATCAATAAATCACATTCTAAATATCTTTTTATTTCTTCACGTGCTTGTTGTACATCCAGACGTATATCATCCGAATCACTTGCACGCGTGAATTTCACTTCTTCAAACTTATTAAATATGGATGTCGCCATGTCATAAACTACCGAATGTCCACTATCAGCAACAACTCGTGCTATGCATGCCGACAAATATGTTTTACCCAGCCCCGGTGCTCCGTTGAAAAATAGGTTCATAGACTGATTTCCAAACTTGCGTGCATACTCAACGCAAATTTCATAGACAACTTCCATGCTTTCGCGTGGTGCTATACTTGTACCCGAAACTGGTTTGTCATCATAATATTCAAGTTTGAAGTTTTCAAACGTCTCATTTCCAAGTTTAAATAAGCTGCTCAATGATGCGCTCTGCTCTTCTTTATATATTTTTTCAAGACATTTGCACATTTTCGTACCGATATACCCGGTATCATGACAAGATGCACATATGTAATCATCATCTAAATATTTTTCAGGAAATCCGACATGTTTTATTTCTTCATATCTTTCTTTTTGCAATGCAAGATTTTTCTCGCGAATATCGTCAACATTTGATCCTTCATCAACACCTAATGCAATGCCGACAACTTCTGACATTGTTTCTTTAAGCTTTATATCAAGCTCTCGAACACGTGGTGCTATAGCATATACTTTCTGGGTACGAAAACTCAGTAGCTCTTCATGCTGTCTGCGTTTTTCATTGAGCACATCTTTTGCTCTTTTCAGGATTTTTCCATCAATTGCCATCTGACGATTCTTCCTCTCACTCTTCCTTCATCTTGTTCAAGAGTCGTTGCGCCCTTTGAATTTCTTCACGATTTGGATCCCCATGCTTTTTTGCTCCTGATTTGTCACTGTTGTAAAATGTGTTTCCACGTGGTTTTCCTTCTTTTTTTGCAATCTGCTCCGTTGTATGTAAGTTTTTTTCATGCCAATTCTTCAATATTTTGTCTATATAAGGCCATGTGAGATTGCCTGTCTTTGTTACTGTTTTGTCGTATGCAATTGCTATTACTTCAGGTTGGAATCCCATAATAATCCAATCATCAACATAACGTTTTTCTGTTGCTGAAAGTTCGCGATTTCTTATTTGTAATGTATTTTTTATTTTTCCTCTGGCACTTTTACGTACTTCGAGTGCTTTTAAATATTCCTCAGCTCTTTCCAGGGTGAATATCCCTTCTCTCTCCCATGTAAATGCTGCCTTTTCGATATATCTTACTGATGGTGTTCGACCACTTCTTGATGAGCTGCATTCATTGATGCAATGTGTAATAAGTTGCAATATTACTTCCGGTGGCAATCGCAATTCTCTATATACAACGAGTAATCTTTTTAGTTCGTCCGGTGATAATATTTTCCCCAACTTACGTTGTGCTTCGTCAACAATAATCGGAAATTCTGAATCTGAACGTAGTTCACGACTTAATTCGTGCTCTGTATACATATAAGGCTCATTCCGTGGCTTTCTGCTCATCGAGTCGCTAGGCTTCGTTGCGGGTTCATTGGACCCGCAACGTTCAATCCCTCTTGTTCCAATGCCTTTCTCACTTGTCTCTTTCAGTGAGTTCGAATGCTCTTGTAATGTCTCTGCATCATTGTTTTTCTCAAAATTGTCCAATTGCACAAGACCAAGTCTTGAAAGTACAGCCATTGCTGATGCCACTCTTCCCATACTTATATCCAGAGCCTTCGCAGCCTCAGATGTGGTTTTTTGTCCCTGAGATTTTAGAATATACAAATAAAGCAGTGCGGCATCACCGTCACCGACTCTTAATAGTTTATCAATAGTTTGCCCGGTTAGGGTAAATGTTTCCGAACCGGGCAGCGTAATTCTTATATCAGACATAGTTCTCCTTGGCTAGGGATTGTTAGGGGTTAGCAATGCTGTCAACTTAAGAATAGCACCACCGTCATCCTGCGCGAAGTCGCAGGATTCAGCAATAACAGATGGCGTAGATTCTGCGACGACCCGCAGAATGACAATGACTTAAGTCCACAACATCCCTAAAACCCCTAAACCCTCGCCCTAACCCTTGATTTCAGCAATGAAATCCTTAAGAACATCTTCCACATCCGGATGTCCTATTTCTTGTAAACTGTATTCTACTCGTGTTGCAGGTTTGTCAATATCTATAACACGTTTCAAATCGATAGGTGTCGCAATGATTACGCAATCACAATCCGTACGCTTTATTGTTTCGGCCAAATCACGCATTTGTTCTTCACCATAACCCATTGCAGGAAGTATGTTTTCTATATGTGGATATGCACGGTATGTTTCTGCCAGTTTGCCTACTGCATAAGGCTTTGGATCCACAATTTCAGCCGCTCCATAGCGCTTTGCCGCGACAAGACCTGCTCCTAGTTTCATTTCGCCATGTGTTAGCGTCGGACCATCTTCAACGACCAACACACGCTTTCCGCGAATCATTTCAGGATTTTCTACACTTATTGTAGATGCAGCATCAATAACGATAGCAGTTGGATTTACTCGTTCGATGCTCTCTCTAACAGTTAGAATGTTCTGATAATCTGCACTGTCAATCTTGTTGATAACAACAACATCTGCAAGCCTGAGAGTTACTTCTCCCGGATAGTATGAAAGCTCATGACCAGGTCTGTGTGGATCTGTAACAGCAAACATCAAATCTGAATTGTAAAATGGGAAGTCATTGTTTCCACCATCCCATAGAATAACATCGCAGCCATCAGGATCATTTTCAGCAGCACGCAATATTGCCTCATAATCCACACCTGCATATATTACATTTCCACGTTCAATATGTGGTTCATATTCTTCCATCTCTTCAATGGTGCATTTATGTTTTTTCAAATCGTCGATTGTTGCAAAGCGTTGTACTTTTTGTGCTTCGAGATCTCCATAAGGCATTGGGTGACGTATTGCAATAACCTTTAGCCCATGAGCCATCAGCACTTCTGCGACACGACGTGATGTTTGACTTTTCCCACAACCTGTACGAACAGAACCAACTGAAATTACAGGCTTTGTGCTCTTAATCATAGTGTTTTTATGTCCGAGCATTGAAAATGCAGCACCGGCAGCATTAACTTTCGCACCAAGACTCATTACATAGCTGTATGGTACATCGCTGTATGAGAATACACAGGCATCTGCATCTAAATCTTTAATAATGGTTTCAAGTTCACATTCCTCATAAATCGGAATACCGTTGGGATATAGCTCCCCCGCAAGTGATGCAGGATATTTTCTATCCGCAATGTCAGGAATTTGCGCAGCTGTAAATGCAACAACTTCGTATGCAGGGTTGTCTCTGTAAAAAACATTAAAATTGTGAAAATCGCGTCCGGCCGCACCAATGATAATAACTTTGCGTGGTGTCATGTAACAATACCTCCAGTTTTATTAGTCAATTTTAGTTCTGTTAGTATATCAGTATAGGCGAATAAATTCAATGAAAATTGGCTATTTCTTATTGAGTCTGACCAGTAATCAGCAAAAATGACACGCACATTTAACTCATTAATTCTTGTACAGTTTCATAAATTATTTCAAGAGCTTCCTTCAAATGCTCCAATGATATTCTTGCAATACTGAGTCTGATTGAATTATCATACTCGTCTAAATTATAAAAAGCTCCTTTATTTGAGAGCACATAAACCTTTCGTTGCATCAATTCAGCAATTACTTTAGACGCTTTTACGCTAGAATTAATGCTGAGTGTAAAGTAGTACCCGGATTCAGCCCCAATTAAAGAAACGTACTTTGATTCCCATGAAGATGCAAATTCTCTCACAACTTTTAATTTTTCGCAAATCAATTGGTTAATTTGTACACAATGCTTTTCATATATTGAACTTTTTAGATATGCTTCATATGTCGCCTGGGAAATTAAATCGGGCATATGATAAGAGTAATAATATGATTCTTGTGATAATACCGCAAAAGTCGGTCTAAACTCACTTGGAATAACTACAACAGCAATACGTATAAGCGGAAGCACTTTACTCATGCTTCGCAGATATATACAATTTTTTTGATAGGAAAAGAAATATAATGGCGTATACTTGGGCAATTTATGCATGTTCCCGAAGTAATCATCTTCGATAATATAAACGTTATATTTGATTGCCAATTCCATTATCCTCTTTCGCTGGCGATAGTCAAGACTTGTTCCTAAAGGATTGTGATTTCTTGTAACCACATAGAAAAACTTTATATCCTCTTCTTTGAAATATTTCTCTAATATGTCTAAATCGATGCCACTTTCATCTCTTTTTATTGTTAAAACTTTTTTATTTGCGCGTTTAAGAAAGGCTACATAGTGTCTGGAACTCGGAGCTTCAATTAAGATCGTGTTTTTACCATTCGGAAACGGAGAAAGTGTAAGATGCGTAAGCATTTGAGTTATTCCTTGCACAAGGTAAATATTTTCCTTTGCCGTATAAATATCTTCACGTACTAAATAGTCATGTAATTCTTCATTTAGCGATGAAGTACCTCGAAGCGAAAGGTCTAAAGAATGTGTAGAATACATTTCCGCAGCTATGGCCAAACATTGGTGCACATCAACTATGGAAAATGAACCAATCACAGGATTTCCACTGTCTAAATAATATCCCTCGCGACTTCCTTCCTCACGCATCAAGTTATCTGCGACATAGTACCCACTTTGAGGTTTTGAAAAAATAACATGCTGTGAGCGTAGTTGCTCAAACGCCTTAATAACTGTTCCTTTACTACAATTATATTTTTTACTTATGGTAATTAACGAAGGTAATCGCTCCCCTTGCTTTATACGCTTGGCGACGATATCATCTTTAAAATCTTGGCATATGCGTTCATATATCTTCATAACACAAACTCCAATATATAACAATTAGTGTATTATACAGCGAGAAGTATAATAGTTCAATTGAAAATGTGCAAATTTATCGCTTTTCAGCTTTTTACACTGAACACTGATAGAACAGTAGATAAGATTTTCGAGAGTATTATATTGACAAAGGGGTTGTTGCAAAATACAGAAAACCGAAAAACCTGTCATCTCGGGCTTGACCGGGGATCCATGACAAAGCTTGATTCTATCAGATTGCGGCTCGGAGACCGCAATGACGAATGCTCGTTTCTGTATTTTTTTGGGGCTATTGCATCATTTTGCAACAGCCCCTAAGCCACTAATTTGTGACTGAACGTTTATTAAATATTATAGTCACTCCAATGCCTTTGTGACAATGGTGTAACAGTAATACTATTCCTCTCCGTTTATCTGACTCGAAAGTCGAATTGCATCGCGGTTAATGTTCGGAGTCCCTTCTACAGTCCCATATTCCAAACAGAAAAACGTGCCTGCACGTATATCAAGTCTACCTGTGTCATTGATAGTGATCTCACCGGTGTTGATAAATGTCGAACCAGTTACATTCTCCACTCTGCCATTAACTATTAGCTCACCACCAGGTGCAATCGTTATATTCGAACCAACACCTTGATTATTAAGCCTTCCATTTGCACTTATCACCAATGTACCTTCAACAATAAGATGGGCACCGCGATGTATATTAAGTGCAGTTTCTACCGTTAGAGTGCTTCCCGCAGGAATTATAAACGAACCATGCTGCGCAAATATGCCAAGATTTCCGCGTGTGTTGAGTACTGCATCCCTGGTTTGAAGTTGCGTAAGAAGATGATTCGGGTTTGTTCCTGTAAACTCAACCGGCGGCAAAATCTCACCCTCTATCGTGATAGACGTTGGTACCAATACATAATCAGCATCTTCAGCCAGCTCAATATCTAGGAAAGTGGACATTCCTGCCAAAGCAATACCTATATCTGTAGACCCTGTCGGCGCGTTGTTAGCAACAACGAAGCTAAGTGTCAACAATACCCCACCACTAGTGAAATCTGTCTCAGAATCGAAGCTGAATCTTAAGGAGTCACCAACAGAATCAGGCTTAATAAGTGTCAGATGCTGTGCTGTCGATACACTGCCGTGAGCAATTGAATAAGGTTCAAGCACATCTGCATCAAATTTAATGTCCAAATAACTGATGGATCCAATGCTTCTTTCATCAGGATTATCTATATAAACTTCTACCACAACTGTGTCTCCAGGTCCATATGCACTTGAAGAATCAGCTTGTAATGATATAGTAATCTCTTCATATGGTTCAACGACAGGAGCATCGCCTGTTGATCTTACCCAAGTATTTGGCCATGCTGATCCATGGTTAAATACTTCAGGTGTGGCTCCTCTGAGTTCAAAGAGTTCACAAAGCGTTACAAAAGCATATCCCATTTCTTGCATTTGCGGTATAAATATATCAAGAGCCGCAATAGTACGGACAACTTGGTTACTTGTAGGACCGTCATGTTGCAAAACAATTGCACCGTCTGCACCATTATTGTCGATAGCAGGAACTCCGCCGGTTCCAAATCTGGCTGCATTTAGTACAACATTTGCTATTGCCTGGGCATCATTTGCAGCATCCCAGTCATTTGTGTCAATTCCTGCAAAAACAAATGGCAGCCCAACATAGGTATCAAGACCATTGACATGAGCTCCAACTGCAAAGAATGTAGGACGGAAGAAGCTTGGTGTAACTCCGACCGCATTATAGATCGCAGCGTTAGTTCTAACTATTTCATCAACCATAGCATCCCATGACATTGGAGAGCCTGCAGAACCTACACCACCCGGAGCTACAATTCCTGTGTTGAAATTACGATGGGTGTATGTATGGTTTTCAATTGTGTGACCTCCGTCTATCATACGTTGGAGGACAGGAATGGTTTGAGCATTGATGTTATTTCCGTTAACGAAGAATGTGCCAACTGCACCGTGGCGTTCCAGAGCATCCAACACACCAACTGTGCCATTTGCAGCACCTAGATTAGGTCCATCGTCAAATGTTAGTGCAATTAAGTATCTAGGTTCAGGCGGCGGTGGACCAAGTGAAACCGATCTGTCTAATAGATGGCGTCTGAGCAAAGTTGAGTCCGCAGCATTTATAACTCCATCCCCATTCACATCTGCATTTTCTAGGTTGAAACCTGGATTTTTCGCAAGGAAAGCCTCTTGATCTCTTGCTGCAATAAACTGCCTTAGGAGCACAAGATCATCATCATTTACTATACCGTCATCATTCACATCACCATAATTCGGACCCGGATCTATTGTCAGTGTAAAGGCGGTAGAATGTGTGTATCCAATAGTTAGTATCAGTGTATCCCTTGTTCCTGCTAAGGTGTGTCTGTTACCTGCAAGTGTCAGGACTCCGGCGCCGTCAGTGATTTGTAGTTGTCCAGGTATTGATACTCCTACAGGAGTATTTGTTACTGCAACCGTATAACTCCCATTATCGATACCCTGTGTTTCAACCGGAAACGTAACTGTGCCTGGAATTCCCGCTCTCAATGTTCCAATTTGCTCACCTACACCAATTGTTCTGACTATTTCAGCACCGTAGAAAAGCGTAATGTTTGTGACTCCGAGGTTGGCAAATGAAATTGTCCAATTTACATGACCAATTAGAATCGCCCATGCGTTTCCTGTAAATGCAGCCATGTTTTGCTGTGTCAGGTCAAGGACATAAACTCCGGCACTTGCATTCCATGTAAAAGCCGGGTGATGATTTCCATCCAAGCTTCCGCCAGGACCAAAATACATATTAATTCCACCTGTAACTGGGACAGGCATTGCGACTTCAATTCTTGTAGCTCCTCTGAGCATTGCGGTCGTTAATCCTGGCGTGTTTGTATTTGCCCAACCTCCATGTGTATGACCCCAAGGCGTTGTCGGTGGTGGCAATGGCAAACTAAATGT
>Ga0123355_10001814_pt1 | contig 29858 bp, 24 predicted proteins | sample TergutEmb28metaG_3_FD_89872 | JGI IMG/M metagenome (GOLD analysis project Ga0123355, IMG submission 89872) | Embiratermes neotenicus P1 segment gut microbial communities from Petit-Saut dam, French Guiana - Emb289 P1 | ecosystem: Host-associated > Arthropoda: Insects > Digestive system > Gut ... | reverse complement strand
TCGGTAAGGGTGAACGTGCCGGAAGTTGGTTCGGTCAGAATTTGAACGTAGTACCAACCTAGTCCTCCAAAGTCATTGAAACGTGGCCTTACGTTTGGAGGTTGTAAAACTTCCGCATATACGTCTTGCACCCAGTCGAGGAAAGTCTCATCGGTCATATCACGCATTTTTTGCCACCAGAGATTTGTTTCCTCCCAATCATCAAAATTCGGAATTTGCGGCCAATGCTGAACCCAAATTTCACGCTCCATTATGCGGTTACCATAAATTTCAACAACGCCGCCACTTCTGTCTGATTGCCAAAGGCCGTTTAGGCCAAAGGGATCGTCTGATACTTCTTCCATGGATACTACCTCGCCAAGTTCAAAATCCCAATTGCAGTTTGGGCAAATGGTAAAACCCGCGTTCCCGCAAGCGGTGAATACAAGCAGCCCTATTGAAAGCACAGCTATTCCTATGAGTTGTTTTATCAAATTAACATCCCCTATTCAAATTTATACCGCTCGATTAACCTAAGTACTCTTTCCAAGCTTTCATCCGGTGGCACCCACAAGTCGGGCATAAACCCTACTCCTTCAAATTGGGAAAAGTCTGGGCGTATGTTTAGCGACACTCCAAAGTTAATCTCAATTCTGCTGCGTGGGAGTATTGCCTGCCCTAAATTTCCGGTAACAAGCACGCCTCGTGTATTTGTGCCAACAATTAGTACATTGTCTAGTTGGCGCAAAAGGCCAACAAACACATCTCCTGCGGAGCCAATTGAATTATCGGTTAGGACAATTAGTAAATGTTCGTTGCTAATTAGCACTGGTGCAATATCGCTTTCCCATATATCCCAGCTAGGCGGTGATGAGGATGAAATCCAAGGTTGCAGCGCATTGGTAGTTGCGGAATTAAGTCTTACATGCGTAAACATTAGATTGTAATTACCTCTATTTAGCCGCTGTCCGGTATACCTGCGTATCCAATCATATGCATAACCGTCATTGCCGCCGGCGTGGCCACGCAAATCAAGAATAAGCACCGGCTCGTTACGCAGCATACGCCCGGTAATAGGAAAACGACTCAATTGCGGGTCGAACTGAATTCCCCCTACCCTAGCTCGGTGATGAAGTCTTCTATTTTCTAAAACGGCAACGCCATTGTGTACATTAATCGAGTACACATTCCCGTAGCAAACAATTGAGTCACTTACGGGCGGCAAAACTCCAGTTAGGGTGCGGTAGCCATATGCATTTTCAAGCAAAACAGTAATTTCGAAGGGTGTAACATCGGTACCAGGTGATATGCCATAGTATACGTAACCAAACGCCAAAGCAAATTCGCCATCTGCGGTTAATGTGGGCAACATCCCATCTATTAATTCCCCTGCGCCGTTTCTTATTTCAAGAACTTCATATATTGCGCCGTCAATTTCTACAAGGTATTTTGAGTCAATTTGCCTTATTATTAAATCCCGGTTCATAAACAACTGACTGCGTACGCCAATACTATGCCCACTAACCCAAAAATGATTATCTTGTATCACACCTCTTAGGATGGGCAACAAAATTTCGTGCAAGTAATCAGCCGCAAGAATAGGGTCGTTCATGAGGCCTAGCTGCGCTATCATTGCTTCTTTTAGCGGAATGAAAATATCATCGCCACCAAAATATTGGTATGCGGCATAGCCGTACCTTAACAAATCAAACAGAAAGTGGATTTCGGATATTAATTCGTTTTGGGTTAGTGCGTGCGGAGCAGGAATGCTACTCTGCCTGTAGCGGTTTATGCGGTAGGCTATTTGGGCGTCTGTTTCGGCGGTTAGGTTTGGGGTCAGGTAGTTGTTTAGAGTTTCGATAAAGTTTGGAGTTGCTGGCGGAAAGGTGTTGGCGCGGTTTGTGTTGGTGAGTTCAAGTAAGGTGTCAGGCAGTTCTACACCGCTTATAGTGGTGAATCGTGGTGTAGTTCTTATATTAGAATGCGCAACGGATAGTAGTGGCACAACTAGGATGATAAGGGATACAATTAGTGATATTACAGCTAAAACACGCTTCATTATGTCACCTCACAAAACCAGTTAAATTTTTTGCGCAACAATTAGAAAACGATGCCCCGTCGCTTCCAAAAACCCCTGCTCCTCTATAATTTTATGGCAAGCAAGTAATTTATCTAAATGGGTTTTGACAGAAAAACTAGGATACTCCCAAACAATTATTTTTGCTTGAAAAACCAACGCACCAACATCATAAACTTTTACTGGATATTCAATTTCACTGGTCTGTATGATTTGAAAGCCCTGCTTTTCCAAGGCGGCAACATATTTCTCACTTGTGTGATGAGTTCTGTCAAAAACAAAATCTTTATCATTTAACATTTGCATAAACTCGTTGGTATTCTTATTCCCTACCTGCTGGGTGATAAAGTAACCTTTATGCCGCAATGCTCTGCCTATTTCCATTATGTCAAAAGATTCATGGCGGTTGATAATAACATCGAAAGATTCATCCTGGAAGGGAAGTTTGTCGTCGTCATATGTCTGCGCAACGGTAATGCCAATGGGTGAGAGCACCCTTTTACATAGTTCGAAATTAGGCAAATACGCCTCTGTCGCAAAAGTGTTTTTGTGCGGATGGTTGAGTGACAGTAAAATTTCACCGCCTCCTGTTCCCATATCAAGCAGGATGTCGGTATCTTTAAGATAAGATTTTACAACTTCCTTATAATCCCAAGTTGGTGCAGGCTCAAACCAACGTCCGTCAATGTGCGAAAAATCCCAGCCTTCGAATGCATAAGTTTCTTCCGCTTCCCATTGTTTAATCAAATCCGCATTGCTCATAGTAGTTTTTGCAACTCGCTACGGACTAGATTTTGCAAATACTCAGCAATACCATCCATCGGGATTTTTTCATCAATTAACTTATCTCTGGTCTTAACTTCGACTAACCCCTCTTTTAAATTTTTAGGGCTAATGACCACGCGCACAGGCACGCCAAGCAAATCTGCATCAGAAAACATGAAGCCCGGGCGTACAAGCCTATCGTCGTAGATAACCTCCACACCGGCTTTTTGCAAATCGGCATAAAGTTTTGGTGCGAACTCCGCTACTTCTGGCTCGTCGCTACGCAGGGCGCAAATGTGAACCTGCCAAGGGGCGATGGATATTGGCCACATCGGGCCGTAGTCGTCGCTATACTCTTCGCAAATGCTGGCAACAAGACGGCCAACGCCAATGCCGTAACAGCCCATAATCGGGTACTGCTCTTGGCCTTCGCTGTCGGTATATTGCATGGACATTGATTTGCTATACTTTGTACCAAGCTGAAAAATATTGCCGACTTCTATACCACGGGTAAGAGTTATGGCTTTTTCTTTACACTTTGGACAAATACCGCCATCAATTACCTTTGCAAAATCGAAATATTCCACTTCGCCGTAATCGCGGGCAATGCTAAAGCCTGTGTAGTGATACTCATCTTTGTTTGCGCCACATACAAGATTATTTTCGCCTTTCAGGGATGTGTCAAACAATACCGTGATGTTTTTGTCAAGGCCAACAGGGCCAAGATAACCTGCACAAATGCCGGATTCCGCTGTTATTGTGGCAGGGTAAATTTCACAACCCAGATGATTTTTCAGCTTTGTTTCTTCTAAATCCAAATCGCCACGCATGAACACGATTACGTAGCCATTATAAGTTTTGCGCTGATACACAATGGCTTTACAGGATTTTTCTTTTGGTTTTTGCAAAAATGCGCACACATCTTCAATTGTCTTTTGGTCTGGGGTGTGAACCACTGTAAATTCTTCAAAATTAGCGTCGGGGTTGGCGTTTACGATATTTTCGGCGGCTTCCATATTGGCGCGGTAGTCACATTTTTCACAAATAGCCAAAGAATCCTCGCCTATTGGTGTCAGATACATAAATTCGTGAGCAACTTTACCGCCCATCATACCGGAATCAGATGCTACGGAAACCACTTGTGGAAGGCCGCAGCGGGCGTAAATACGCTCATATGCCTTATGGGCTTGGTCGTAGTACTGCTCCATATCTTCCTGCGAAGTGTGGAACGAGTACGCATCCTTCATGGTAAATTCCCGCACACGAATTAAACCGCCGCGAGAACGGGCTTCGTCACGGAATTTTGTTTGGATTTGGTACACCATAAATGGATATTTTGCATAGCTTTGGCCGTATTCGCGTACAAGGTGAACGCAGGCTTCTTCGTGGGTCATACCCAGTACCAGCGGGGTTTTGTTGCGGTCGGTCATTCGCATTAATTCGTGATTAATTGCGTCGTAGCGGCCCGATTCCTGCCAAAGGGAAGCTGGTAGCACAACTGGGAATAATACTTCCTGGCCGTCTATTGCGTCCATTTCCTGGCGGATAATTTGCTCGATTTTTTGTGTGATTCTGCGCAGGGGCATGTACATGGAAAATATTCCGTTTGCAACCTGCTTTAGATATCCGCCGCGTACCATAATTGCATGGCTGTCGATGGTGCAGTCAACAGGGCGTTCTTTAAAGCGGTCACCTACTAATTTGTCCAGTCTCATTTTTTGTCATCTCCTTGTAATTTATGCTACCTTTGTATGCCAAATGGTTGTGTTAATGCTACACCTGTATCGCTTATAATTCGGGCGCGAACATAGCTGTTAATATGCCTTCTATGGTTTGGTAAATACAATATGGCTCCGGTGTGTATTACCTCTCCATCCACAATCCATTCAATTTTATCGTAGTCTAGTGCGGTTATGCTAATTTGGTTGTTTTCTGCGGTAATATTTACAATTGACGGGGTTGGTTGGCTTAACATAAAAGCCGTAGCATGTGTGCCCGCATCAGGAATTGGGCTACCGTCCGGCATAGTTACATTAATATCCAGCTTGCGATATACACGGCTTACGCTTATAGATGCGCCATCTTCCATGGCTGTACGTGCGGCGGCTTCTGTAAGTTCCGGCATTAGCAATACAGTCCAGGCATAACCAACCGCTTCTACAGAATGACTGTCGTCTGCACCAAAACCCCATATAAAACGTCCGTATGGCATCAGCCGCATTAATAAATTATCCCACAAAATGCGGTCAGAACGGGTTTCGTCGTCTAGTTTGTTAAACAATTCCATGCCAAGCAAAGATTCAAAATTTTCATATAATTCTACATAATAGTCGATACGCTCCGGGTCGTTTGAGGCCGCAATTCCCTCTTCACCCCCACGAACGCCTCCTGTATACCTGCCTTTGTGATTAAGGAATGAAAAACCACCCAAATTTTCAACTTCTTCTAATGTAGTAGCCTGGGTAAAACGCGGGTGGGGGATGTTGTCAAACTCCGCAGAAAAGGTGTTGATATGTTCTGTTCGAGATTGCTCGTTTGTATAGGTAAAATATATCATGCCGGTTGCTTGTGGGCGGGTGTCACTTGGAAAAGTACCTGCTGTAATTGCCAAAACTTCATCTGCCGTAAGAGTTCTCGATAAATTAATACCCACAAGCCCCCTGTACCAGTCTCGAGTAATAACATTATGGTCGGTAATTGCCACAATATCAAAACCCCTGTGGTAATGTGTAAAAACCATATCAGGTAGCGGGTCAAGCCCATCGGAATGGGTTGTATGAACATGTAAAGCGGCTTTGTATTGACCAAAAGTATCCCAATTTACACCTGCATATGGATTTACTATGATGAAACCACGGTTTCTCCCCGTGAATAAAAACATCATTGCAATTACCCCTGCAATTATTACTAGGGTGAGAATAATCAGTACTTTTTTGTTTGTAAGTTTCATGAAAGTCCTCCTATGTTTAGTGCGAAATTCCACTATAAGAATGTGCAGATTTGCGAGTCTAACCTTTCGCAGTTTTTAGAGATCTTAGGGTGTGCTCGATAATTCACTTGCGCCGAATTTTCGAGTAAAAATTGTGCTAGACTAGGAGCAAAAAGCCACATAGTGCAGTTTTTGCCGAAAAGGCGGTGCAATGGAATTATCGCACACACCCTAGTGTCTCATCCGGTGTAAATGCGTAGTAGACTTGCGAGAATTTTTGTGTATCTGCAAAGAAGCGACGACACAGTGTACCTAAGGGTACACAAGGAGGAGATGATGCCGCAGATGCGCAAAAATTACGCAAGGATACTATGCATTTATGCCGGATGAGACACTAGTTACATTTAAACAATTTTCTTGGAATTTGTCAAAGATAATCTACTAAACAAGAATGCGCAAATTAAAGCGGTTAGCGGCATTGTCAGAAAAATCCCAAACCCGCCTATAATCGCTTGCAATAATTCCACCAGCACCAACTCACGGTTTAAAATTCGCATTAAAGAACCGCTGTGGGAAAGTAAAAACAGTACAACCGTAAGGGAACTCCCGATATACGCAAGCACTAAAGTGTTAATGCTTGACCCCATTATATCCTTACCAATGGTAATACCCGATTTAAAAATATCGTTGAACGAGGCCTGTGGCATTTGGGTTTTAAGTTCCCACAAAGCGGAAGAAATTGAAACCGCAATATCCATAATTGCCCCCACCGCGCCAATGATGATACCTGCAAATATTATAGCGTTTAGGTCAATCGGGTTTTCTAGCGGTAGGGTTAGAAGAACCCTAGACTCGCTTTGGGTAACGCCCGTAAGTTCCAGCGTACCGCTCATAACTAGCGTCAAAATTCCGGCGGCAAGCACGCCACCCAAACAACCAGCCACCGCCGCCACAGACTTTTTGTTTACGCCATTTATAACAAAAAGCGTGACAACAATGGCGTAGATACACACCAAAATAGCCGAAATATAAATATTCCTACCCGATAAAACAGAGGGGATAAACACCAGAAAAACAGCAAGTCCAGTAAGCCCCAACGACACAACGGAGTTAAAACCTTTAAGCCTGCCAAAAATAATAAGCAATACAACAAATACAATACCCAAAATTGCAACGCTGTGTATGCGCACAAAATCTATAAAATTCCAAGTACCCGCGGCGGTTAGGACTAACATAATGCGGTCACCTTCCCTGGCCACGCGGGAAAATCTTTCGTAAAACGCGCCGCGGGTGCTTTGGGTGAATGACACAATTTCGCCCCTGCGCTCGCCACGGCTTATGATTTCGGCTTCGAATGAGAACACCTGCCATTCATCAAAAGCGGAAGAATGTTCCACGGTACTTATGTGACGCGTGATGCGTGCCTGATAGGTATTGGCTGGGCTTTCGTATTCATGTACCACCATATTTGCCGTAGCAATGCGGTTACCAAAGAATAGGAAGGCGATGGCAAAAATAATAACCAACGCATAAGGTATTCCATTTGTTACCCAATTATTGTAGCTTACCATTGTACACCCCATAAATTTTTATTGTTTTCAGATGGTGACTCACAGTCACCATCTGGTATTATCCCGCTTGAAAAGACCTGTTCCAAAACCTGCTTTCGGTGAATGCGCGAGCAAATTTTTTTCAGATGCAAGAAATCGCCGACGACGCATATTCGGGAGAATATATGCTATAGCTAGCGCACTTCAAAACCGTGAGCGAGAACGCAGCAATTTGACACAATGCAAAGAAACAACGACGCGGCGTGCCTAAAGGCACGCAAGGAGGAGTTGATGCAGCAGTGTGGAAAAATTGCAAGTTATCGTTCATGGTTTTGGAGTGCGCTAGCTATCAGAAGGCGATGACGCAGCATGTCGGGAAATTTGTCGCGCAGACGCCGGAATGAGGTTTTGGAACAGGTCTAAAGTTTATTTTTTTACCCTCCGCGGCCTAAGCAATGCCTTTGGGTCGTGCCCTATTAAATCTTTACGCCCAGCATTAATAAGCGCGGCCTTTACAATTTCGTAATTTGCGGACAGGCGATACTGGATTAACGCCCGTTGCGCTGTTTTTTCTTTTTGACTTTTAGATACAAAAACTTTTTCCATAGTACGTGGGTCAAGGCCGGTGTAGTACATACAAGTAGAAAGTGTGCCCGGCGTCGGATAAAAATCCTGCACCTGCTCTGGCTTTTGCCCTATGGATTGCAGATATTCCGCAAGTTCAATCGCTTCTTTGATACCGCTGCCCGGGTGACTAGACATTAAATACGGCACAAGGTACTGATCTTTGCCCAGTTTCTTATTAATATCCGCATATTTTTTGCTGAATTTTTTATATTGGTCAAAACTCGGTTTTCCCATAAATGTCAAAACCTTATTAGAAACATGCTCCGGGGCTACTTTAAGTCTTCCACTTATGTGGTGCTCACATAACTCCCGCAGAAATTTGTCGCCTTTGGGGTCGTTTAAAACATAGTCGTACCGTATTCCGGAGCGCACAAACACCTTTTTCACCTTGGGCAACTCCCGTAATGATTTTAACAACTTCAAATAATCTTCGTGGTCGTATCGCAGATTTTTGCATGGTGTGGGAGTTAAGCAGTTTCGGTTACATGGGGTTTCATTTTTCCATCTGTTGCATGGCGGAGCACGGAAATTTGCCGTCGGTCCGCCCACGTCATGGATATACCCCTTAAAATCCGAATCATGTGTAAAATTTATCGCTTCGGCTATTATAGATTTATGACTGCGAACTTGCACAAACCGTCCCTGATGAAAATTTAACGCACAAAAATTGCACGCCCCAAAACATCCCCGGTTGCTGGTTATGCTAAACTTTACCTCTTCAATTGCAGGCACGCCACCCTGCGACTTGTACATAGGATGGTAATCCCGCTCGTAAGGAAGTGCATACACACGGTCAAGTTCCTGGGTTGTAAGGGGAATCGCCGGTTTGTTTTGCACAACAAAAACATTGCCATAGTTTTCCACCATGGTTTTTGCCGTTAAAAAATCCGTATTTTGGTATTGAAGCATAAAAGATTTTGCATATTCTTTTTTTGAATCCCGTGTTGGCTCCTTCATAGCCTTAAAAGAGGGCAAAATAATAGGCTCGTCCAAATTTGAAATATCCTTGATTTTAAAAACAGTGCCATTAATAAATGTTAAATCCTGTACTGCAAGCCCACTTTTTAAGGCATCCGCAATTTCTACAATCTGTTTTTCGCCCATGCCGTAAATCAACAAATCTGCCGCAGAGTCTAATAAAATAGAACGCCGCACCGTATTATCCCAGTAATCGTAATGGGCAAGACGACGCAAGCTTGCTTCTAACCCCCCGATTATAATTGGGGTATCCTTATAAACTTCACGAATTTTATTACAGTACACAATTGTGGCACGGTTTGGGCGTTTGCCAACTTGCCCGCCGGGCGAATAAGCATCTGTCTTGCGTTTATGTAACGCCACTGTGTAATGGTTAACCATAGAATCTATGTTGCCGCCTGTAACTAAAAAAGCAAGATTGGGTTCGCCAAACTTGATAAAATCCGCAGTATCCTTCCAATCTGGTTGAGCTAAAATTGCAATGGAAAACCCATGCGATTCTAAAACACGGGCAATTACGCTTGCCCCAAACGACGGGTGGTCTACATATGCGTCGCCCGTTATTAATACAAAATCAACTGTATCTTGCAATTCTTTCGGATCCGTAGGCAAAAATGGCATGACATAACATCCTTTGTATTATTTATGTACAAAATGTATTTAATGCAACATTCAATTGCGTTCTTAACAAGTGTAATTCTTCATGGTAGAATTAGACATAATTTGACAAATCTTATTCTTCAAGCACTACAAGAACCTGTATTAAGTAATGGGATATGCAAGTAATGTGCAAATGGCGTGATACACAAGGAGCCGCCGCCGCGTACTTGAAGAACGTCTGCTAGGAGGACGTGACGCAGTAGCGCGTCATTTGCGAGCTACTTGCACATCAGCTTATTAAACACAGTTTCTAACATTAATTTGGGAGGCATCGTATGAACAAAATAAAATCTGGGTTTACATTAATGGAGCTTACAATTGTGCTTGCAGTTTTGGCTATAATTGCTGCAATTTTAGTTCCCCTATTTTTACGCACAACCGACAGAGCACGCTTGAGAAGTGACATACAATCTGCCCGAGTTATCCAAAACGCAATGGATTTATATAGGGTAGAACAAGGCCTCCCTGTCGCAGGCGGTACAATTGTGGTGGATGATGTACTTAATGCTTTGCAGCAAGCCGGATATTTAAACCCACGCAATTCGAGAACTCAAACAGAAGGGGCAGTGTGGGTAATTTCTCTTTCCGAGGGAGTGCGAGTTGATATTACCAGTTCAGACGAAAGTGTACGTGCTGCATATCAAAATCTATCGGCAGAAGAACAAGCATTGGTTATCCGATAGCTGTAACCTTATTCAACAAACACAGGGGCCATAAATCCCATATGATCATACCCAAGGCGTGTTACCGTCCGTCCCCGCGGCGTACGCTGAATAAACCCAAGCTGCAGCAAATACGGTTCTGACACATCTTCCAACGTACCCGCTTCTTCATCTATACTTGCGGCTAAAGTGTCAAGCCCAACAGGTCCTCCGCTAAATTTTTCAATAATGGCGCGGAGGATTTTTTTATCCACCGAATCAAGCCCAAGCCTGTCAATTTCCAGCCTATCTAGGGACGATACAGACACTTCGCCTGTAATAACTCCATCGTATTGTACCTGTGCAAAGTCCCTAACTCGCTTTAGCAAACGGTTGGCGATACGAGGCGTCCCGCGGGCACGGCGGGCTATTTCTTCGGCTCCGCTTGGCTCTATTTCAACGTCAAGCACAGATGCAGAACGTGTTACAATGGTCGCTAGTTCCTGTACACTATACGGCTCCAGATGATGAACCATACCAAAACGGTCACGAAGTGGCGCAGTTAAAAGTCCGATGCGCGTAGTCGCTCCAACCAAAGTAAAGCGCGGCAAATCCAACCGAATACTTTTTGCGCCGGGCCCTTTGCCAATTACAATGTCAAGCACAAAATCCTCCATAGCAGAATACAAAATTTCTTCCACATTGCGGCTTAGCCTATGAATTTCATCTATAAATAAAAAGTCACCCTCGTTCAAATCGTTAAGAATTGCTGCCATGTCGCCCGGGCGTTCTATTGCGGGACCTGCGGTAACACGCAAGCGTGCGTTCATTGCCTGGGCAATAATACCGGACAAAGTTGTTTTACCAAGCCCGGGTTGACCATAAAACAAAACATGGTCTAAAGTCTCGCCACGTCCTAAAGCAGCTTTTATGAACACCTGCATGTTTTCTTTAACCTTGGTTTGCCCAATATATTCGCTAAAACTTACAGGGCGTAATTGCTGCTCTATATCTTCATCCTCTTCGCGGTTAAAGCCTGTTGTATTCAAACGCCTATCTTCATATTCCATAAAGTTTTACCTCGCTAGTTTTCGTAGTGCCAGCCGAATTAATGTATCTGCCGCCATGCCATCTTCCGCAACTTCTAGTATGGCTTGCATCGCTTCAGTCCTGCCATATCCAAGGGCTAAAAGTGCATCCATTGCGTCTTGTTTCTCGCCCTTAGGCACAATTGCTGTTGCCGCTCCGGAAGAAGTAACAGCACTGCCTTCTGTTTTAATTTTATCGCGCAGCTCAAGCAAAAGCCGCTCGGCAGTTTTTTTGCCCACCCCAGGAGCCCTGCTTAACAATGCTGCATCCTCTGCAACAATTGCCATTACAATATCTTGGGGCGATAGCGCACCTAAAATCCCGGAAGCAACCTTAGGCCCAATACCAGAAACCGAAATAAGCAGCGTAAACATTTTCAGCTCTTCTTGGGTCAAAAATCCGTACAAAGATTGCCCGCTTTCCGAAGTTTGTAAATATGTGAATAATTGAATATCACTGTTCCTTGCAGGCAGGCGACTGACAGTCGATATATTAACCAAATATCCAACACCACCAACATCAACTACAACAGATTGGTCGTTTACAATGGTTAGTATGCCTTTTACATATGCAATCATATTTTTTGCACCTTATTTTACACCTTTCTTAGAAAATATCAAAGTTTATGCACAGATTATAACATAAAACAAAGAAATAATGAGATTATCCTTGACAAATGTCCGTTAAAAGTTTATAAATACCTGTAGTACTTGAGGAGCCGCGCTTTGCGGCCTTATTCAAGTGATGCAAACATGCACATAAGAGTTTGCAGTACCAAAACAAAAGGAGGAATTAACATGAATAAGACAGAGTTAATTGCAGCAGTAGCAGCAAAAGCCGATCTAACAAAGAAGGACACAGAAAAGTTCCTTTCTGTGTTTGAAGATGTTGTTACCGAAGCACTCGTTGCCGGTGAAAAAGTTCAATTGGTAGGCTTCCTAACCGTTGACGTTGTTGCCCGTGCAGAGCGTGAAGGCCGCAATCCACAATCTGGCAAGCCAATGAAAATTGCCGCATCTAAGTCACCACGTTTCAAAGTGGGCAAAAAACTTAAAGACGCCGTAAACGCATAATTTGGAAGCACAGCTTCTAACGCCCTGCTAAAAGCAGGGTTTTTTTATAAAAAATTTCAGGGAGAGCCGTAACAATGGAAGAAAAGATATTAACTGGCGGCGGGTTAACCGATGGTGGTAGCACAAGAAACCGAACCGTAAAAATCGGTGATATTGTTCATAAAACCGCAGCAGCACAGCATCCTATGGTACGTGAGTATCTGCTGTATTTAGAAGAAAAAGAGATGCCAGGTGTTCCTAGGTTTTTAGGGGTAGATGAACAGGGGCGAGACATGTTTTCATATTTACCCGGTAAAACCATGGGACCAGACTATCCTCATGACCACCCATGTCTTCATTCTGACCAATGTGTAGTTGATACCGCACGGTTTATGCGCAAATTACATGATGTATCCGTAGGTTTTTTGCCAAGGGCAATTGAAGCCGGATGGAAGAACCCTCACTTTCCTAATGAAACGCCGGAAATAATTTGTCATGCTGACGCCGCCATTTGGAATTTTGTATATGTCAACGACCGGATAGCAGGTTTGTTTGATTTTGAGCAAGCCCATCCAGGGACACGATACTGGGAATTAGCAAGTACAGTGCCTATGATGTCCTTCCCCGTCCCCTATAATTACAACCCCAACCTACATGCAGGTAAAGCGAAAAGACAGGTAAAATTATTCTTTGATGAATATGGCATGCAATGCCCCTCAAATTTTATGGAAATTGTAATTGACAGAATGTTAGGGTTTGAGGATGATATACTATGTGATGTTGCAAAACGAGTCAAAACAGGTGGCAAAGAAGCTATTGCTATAATGAAAAGTGATGATTACGGCCATTATGTAAGATTTGCAGCCCATGTAAAATTGCATGGGCATGAATGGATTTGAACTAGCAATCCTTTAGAAAGCAGTGAAATTTATGACTCCTATGACAAAAGTCCCTTCGCGTATTGCCAGCATATTGATAAATTCCTTAAAGGGCGGCGTTGTGCCCCGTGTTGGGCTTGAATATGTAACCGTGGGACGCGCTCACGAAATATCCGCTATTTTGCATGACATAGACTTAATATCTGACGGGGGTGCGTCTTTTCGTTTTATCGTGGGCAAATACGGCAGCGGAAAGAGCTTTTTGCTACAAACAATTCGTAATTACGCCACCGCCAAGGGCTTTGCCGTGGTAGATGCCGACCTTTCGCCAGAGCGTAGGTTTGCGGGCACAAAAGGCCAGGGGCTTGCCACATACAAAGAACTTATACAAAATTTGTCCACTAAATCCAAACTTGACGGCGGAGCCTTGCCTTTGGTATTGGAAAAATGGATATCCGGCATTCAAACTGCAGTTAAAACAGAACTTGATCTCGAGGGCGAAGATTTTTCGAAGGAAGTCGAAAAACGAATTTTTGCCCTGACTAACCAACTCGAAGGCATGGTGAACGGCTTTGAATTTGCCAAAGCCGTAGCCTTGTATTGGAAAGCCTACCAAGAAGACGATGCAACCCTAAAAAGCAATGTGCTACGCTGGTTCCGCGGAGAATATCCAACTCGCAGAGAGGCACAGGCAGACCTTGGCATTAATTTTATCGTAACCGACGAAACTTGGTACGACTTTCTAAAAATTTTTGCGATGTTTCTAGTTGGAGCGGGGTATAAAGGCCTTTTGGTGATTGTGGATGAGTTGGTTAATATTTTCAAAATCCCCCACTCTATTTCCCGCAACAATAATTACGAGAAAATTCTTACAATGTATAACGATGTTTTGCAGGGCAAAGCCCAGCATATTGGCTTTTTAATGGGCGGAACCCCACAATGTATCGAAGATAAATACCGGGGCGTGTTTAGTTATGAAGCCCTGCGTTCTCGTTTAGCTGAGGGGCATTTTGCCACCGCTGATATAAAGGATTTGTCTGCACCAATAATCCGCCTATTGATGCTTACACAGGAAGAAATGTATGTACTCGTGGAAAAATTGCAAAATATACATGCCGGGTTATTTAATTATACACCCATGCTTACCCACGAGGATTTATTATACTTTTTGACCGTGGAGTACAATCGGGTCGGTGCCGCAACCCACATTACCCCACGTGAAATTATTCGGGACTTCATTGAACTGATAAATATTTTGCATCAAAACCCGCAAAAAACCGTTGCTGATATTTTGGGCAGTAATAGTTTTGAAATGGCAAAAGGCGGGATATCGGACGAGGATTTGCATGAAGAGTTTAAGGAGTTTGAAATATAACTATATAGTCATATAAGCTGAAAACCGTCCAATGTAACGCAGTAATTTGACGCAATACGAGGAAGCGACGACGACACGTACCCAAAGGTACGCGAGGAGTTGTTGATTGCAAGCAATCAACTTGCTGACGAAGTAGTGCGGAAAAACTATAGCTAGCGTACTTCAAAATCGTGAGCGAGAACGCAGCAATTTGACACAATGCAAAGAAACGACGACGCGGCGTGCCCGAAGGCACGCAAGGAGGAGTTGATGCAGCAGTGTGGAAAAATTGCAAGTTATCGTTCATGGTTTTGGAGTACGCTAGCTATACAAGTTACAGTGGACGGTTTTTAGTTTATGTGACTATAACCCCATCGACCCCACTGCATACGCAATCGCTCTTGTACCAAGGTAAAGCGCACCGTCACGGGTGTCCGCATCGTTTGCACTTAATTCGCATGTAACGGTTATTTCACCCATTGCGCCGCGTTCTGTTGCCTGAGAATGAGCGGCGATTTTTGCTTCTTGAACTGCAAAATCTTCCGCTTCTTGGCGTTCCAGGAACTCTTTTGTTTCGTTTGTGCCGTATACGATATAGCCTGTAATTCCGCTTGGATCATACACAGGGCGGATTTCTATAACACTTGTAGCATGGATATTACCCACAATTGCCCCCAGAGCGTTTGCGACTTCGCAATGCTTGGGGGTTATTGCTTTTGTGCCAAGTTTTTTTGCTACATCCGGTAGGAAAATGTGAATAGGCGCGCCAACACCGGTTATGGCAAAGTCCGTGGAGAAAGACATGCGTATATCCTGAGATGATCCCATGTCATAACTTTCATTTATAAATCGTTCAATCTCAGCGCTTACGCCATTTTTCGCATAATGTGCATCCCTATTCTCCAGCATAGCCTTTACAATATTTACATAAAGTCTGCGCTTTACAAGGTCATACACCTTGTCGCATAATTCCTCTACTGAAATATTAAAATAAGCCGCAACAAACTCTGCCCCAAGCCGCGAAGCCTCCCGCGGGAATTTTTTAAAATCCCCTTTAATATGCATAATATCCGTTGGGGTTAGTCCACAAATTTGCACGATGCCGTCTTTTAGCAAACGCGAAACATCCAATGTATACATATCCTTACCAACAGCGTAACATGCGTCCTTTAAAATTAACGGGCCCATTGCAAGGGCGGCGCAAAAAGCCTTTTCTTCGCTTGCGTATCTTGGGTTGTCGGCGATAGTTTTCACCAAAATATAATGCTCATGCAAATACTGAGAATGTCTATATGTTTCACTACGCAGCTTTCGTAAATTTTCTACCACCTTCGGATATTTTTCAGACACTACACATAACGGAATTACTCGGTAATCCTCTAAAAAAACACCCTTGTCATTGTAGTGAATCGCCGTATCACCGCCCAAGCCAAAGGTTTTGATATAAAGCCCATTAACAAAAGTTTTCCACTTGCCAATGCTTACACCGTCAGTAACCTTTACCGGGTCGCCGTTTTTTACAATAGCGATATCTGTCGTAGTGCCGCCCATGTCTACCACTATATTGTTTGGTTCATCCGTTAAAAACGCACTTCCCAGCACAGATGCGGCTGGCCCCGAAAGCAGAGTCTCAACCGGACGTAAACGGGCAAATTCCTCGGCCATTAGCCCACCATCGCTACGCACAATAACTACAGACGCATTTATATCACGTGCCACCATTGCCTGGCTAATTGCACACAAAAAAGCCTGTATAACAGGCACAAGTCTGGCATTTAAAAGCGCGCTAGCACCACGTTGCAGACAATTTAATTCATTAAAAAGTTCATGGGAACAAACCACTGGAATATTGTGAATTTGCGCAAACAATTCCTTTGCCTTTTTCTCTACCACGGCAGAGTTTCGCATGGCGTTAATTTCAATTATCCCCACACCATCTAAATTATTAAAATCTTTTTCGACATTGGCGCAAAAAAAATCCCACTCCACATCCCGTTCAATTTCGCCAGAAAATTTCGTAAAACTTTCTTGTATATACATTTCACCGGCAGGCGGAAGGCCATATTTTTTGCCATTTTGGTCTATAACATTAGAATCGCCACCCATAAAAATAAGCTTGGCGACCCCTCCTTTATCCTCTACGCAAGCATTAGTTGCAAGGGTGGTGGAAAGTGAAATTATTCTAGCTTTTTTCAACAATTCTGAAGGTAAACCATCAAGGGCGTTTAAAATTCCTACAGATAAATCTTCCTTTGTAGTTAATGCCTTGGCGGTGATTAAAATTTTTTTGGCTGAAAAATCATATATCACAGCATCCGTATATGTACCGCCGGTATCAATACCAATCCCAATAACGGCTCCCTGCAAGCTTCCTTGCAAGGAGTCCGTTTTATTATTAATTTTCATAAAATTATTCCACCAATACAGGAGTTACAGCCATACTAAAGCTGAACTTACGCTCGTTAAAACGATATTTTTCTCGCAATGCCGGCCCGCAAGAATTACTGCCTATGCCGCAATTTTTATAGTCGATATTCACGACGGTTTCGTCTAATTTTTTAAGCTCGAATGGATGCATAGCATCTTCTAAATTGTGAGAAGCGTAGTGCGACGCATTAAATGAGAAAGATTTGTCACAAGCTTCAAATAGCAAACCAAAACCGCGCTTATCGGTAATTAAAGCGTAATCCACATCGTAACGCGCACCGTTTTCTTGCGGGTAATCGTAGTTAACAAACATATCGTCTACGGTTGTTTGGAAGTAGCCTTTATATGCACAATGGCGCATGTCTACATAGTTTTCGCCCGGGCCGCGGCCAAAGTACCGCACTCGTTCGGTACCACTTGGCATAGTAAATCGCAAACCAAAACGCGGTAGAAAAAGCTGGCCTTCCGGCCAATCTACATGCATTTCGGCAACCTCCACATCTGTTTTAACTGAAATGCGGCCATTCGCTTCAACGCTCCAAACAGCAACACCGCGCAAAACTGGTGCTTTTGCAACTGCATTCATTGCATAGCTAACTGTAAATTCGGCATCACCAGTGCGAGTTACTTCATATATATGTGGTGCGGCTTTGTCAAAACCAAAATCATACCACAAGCGACGAACGGCTCGGTCGTTATCCGTTGGTGCACGCCAAATATCAAAGGCTAACGGTTGTGTAATGTGGTTTGTGCCATGACGACCAATTTGAATAAATGCACCAAGACGCATGTCAAAAATATGATGGAAGTCTTGGCCTGTAATGTGAACTAGGTTGTTTTCGTCACAGGCCTTAACTGCTTTTTCTGAGCAAGCTATAGCAAGTTTTGTCACCTTGTCAGAGACAAGTAACTGACAAAATGTCATTTCATCCCCACGAGTATAAAATTCGCAGCTTTCTTTATAGCGAAAGCTTATATTAAGTGCGCAAAAACCAGCCATATTTTTTGGCAATTCGTACCCAAGCACAAGCGTTTGCGAACCATGTGGCTTAACGCTTAAACCTGTAATTGTACCCTTTGCGTATGCATTATATCCGTTGGTTAATTCCCAATCCATATACAAATGATCAAGGCCAATAAAATCATAATCGTTGTGAATTTCAATTTTGCCATTTGCTAAATCATGTGCGGTCACTCTCGCATAAGCGTACACGGCCTTGGTTTCCTTAAAACCGGTATGTGGTTCACGTTTGTTAGTAACAAGACCATCCAGGCAAAAGTTAAGGTCATTTGGATAATCTCCAAAGTCGCCGCCATAGGCTGTAAACTCGACAACGTCCATTTTGGTCCAGTCTTTTTCGCAAATCCCCATACGCTCCAAGGCTTTTTTATACCCGCGAACAGGCACGGTATATGTTTTACCGTTTTTATCCGTGAAACGTTTTGCCGAAAGCCCCATGTCCCAAAATTCCCAGATACAGCCGCCTATCATTTTGGGAGACTTGTTTATCACTTCCCAATAATCCCACAGGTCGCCGGGGCCAACGCCCATTGCATGAGAATATTCGCATTGGAAAAACGGACGTGTTTTTGCTGGGTCATCCGCGTATTCTTGCATTTCTTCTACGCTGGCATACATGCGACTTATCATGCTATAACTGTCCGGCTCTTGAGTTTGATTAGGGTGCGCGCCTTCGTAATGGCATAAACGGCTTGGGTCGCGTTCTCTCGCCCAGTCCGCCATTTTTACATGATTTTGCCCATGACCTGATTCATTGCCCATAGACCACATAATTACAGATGCTTGGTTTTTATCGCGTTCGACTAGGCGTTCTATTCTGTCTATGAAAGAAACTTCCCATTGATCGGATAGGCTTAATGCGTTCCAGTCTGGTTTTATGCCATGGCATTCCAAATCAGCCTCGTCGCAAACGTAAAAGCCATGCATGGAAGTTAGCTGCATAAATCGTGCCTCATTTGGATAGTGAGCGGTGCGAATAGTGTTTACATTATGCTGCTTCATTATTTTAAGATCCCCAAGAAGCCATTCCAACGGAACGGTTTGCCCATATTCCGGGTGGAAGTCGTGGCGGTTTACGCCTTTTAGCTTTACGGCTTGACCATTTATGGTTAATGCGCCATCGTTGCTGATAACAATTTCTCTAATGCCTGTGCTAAATACTAAAACTTCATCACCGCTTTGCAGGACGATATCGTACAAATATGGTTGCTCTGCGTTCCATAGGCGCGGCTTTTCTACTGTAAATTCTGCGATGGCTTTGCCATCTGTGCCTAAGGTTACGCTCCCTGCGGCAGCTTCTTTTTGGCGTGTTTGGGTTAGCATTTTATATGAAACTTCCTGACCTGCCGTGCCAGAAATTTCTATTAGCAGTTTAACAGACGCATAGGTTTTATCCGAAAACTCTTGGCGAACAAACACGTCACGCACACAGGATTTGTCACGCTCCAGCAGATACACATCGCGAAAAATACCGGAAAAGCGATAGCAATCCTGGTCTTCCAAATAAGTACCATCGCTGAATTTAAGCACCAACACAGTAATGCGATTTTTACCCACTTTCGCAAATTTGGTTATGGCAAACTCTGCCGGAATACGGCTTCCTTTGCTCATGCCAACATATTCACCATTTACCCACAGGTAAAAACAGGAATTTACTCCTTCGAAGTTAAGGAAAAGGTCTTTATCGGTTTTGTTTAAGTAAATATCCGTGGCGTATATGCCGCACGGATTTTTGGCGGGCACATATGGCGGGTCAACGGGAATTTGGTAGTTGATATTGGTGTAGTTACAAAGGTCAAAACCTTCTGTTTGCCAGCAAGATGGCACGGTTATTCGGTCTTTAAGGGTGAAATTTTCTGAATAAAAATACGTTGGCAGGCTGTCCGGGCCGTCTTCGCAGTATTCAAATGCCCATTCACCGTTTAGGGTTTTTAAACGGGTAGAATTATTGCGTGTAATGTTAGCCTCTACCAAATTTGATGGCGGTGCACTAACATCGTATGGAATGTAGTACGCACGGGATGGTTCGCGGTTTGTATGGGTCACGGTTGGATTTTGATAATTTTCTGGTTGGAACATTTCTTCCTCCTGATAATTTAATTATAGGGGACGATATTGGTATCGTCCCCTATAAGATTTTGTATTAGAAGCTATACGCATGGATTTGCAACACCGTCTTGACGGTCGTTTTTCCGCTATTTTCCGCTACTTCTTCCTTGCGTGCCTTTGGGCACGTGGCGTCATCAGTAACGAAAACTATCGAAAAAAACGCTTCGCCAATACGATATTGCAAACCATGCGTATAGCTTCTTACCCTTGAAGTCCTTTAGTTTGCCGTTCCATATTTTCCACTACAATATCGTGGACATCACCCAGGGTCGCGCAATATTCCAGCACTTGCCAAGGTTCGTTGGTGTGGTAATGAATTTTTAACAAAGTTTCGTCACCAACAGAAAGTAAGCTGTCTCCGGGAATTTTTTCAGAGATATATTTGAAGACTTGGTCTTCTGAAAGGTTGACTCCTTCTATTAGCAATTGCACATCAAATTTAAAGTCATCCATTGCAGCATTACCTCTTTAATAGCACATCGGTTTCGTATTTTCTTACATCTGTCAGCCATTCATCATCTGCCAGTGTGTTGTTACGGGCGCAAAATTCTTCCCATACAGCACCAAAAGGATAGGTTTTGTATGCTTCCATTAGAACCATTAGGTCGGTATAATTTGCCTCGTCTTGTAGTTTGGCTAATTTTTCCCACGGGGTAAGGAGGGCAATTAGAAGAGCCTTTTGCATATTGCGTGTGCCAACAACCCACGCCGCAATACGGTTAATAGACGCATCAAAGAAATCAAGACCAATTAGCACTCTTTCCATTGCATTGCAGCGCACAATTTCTGCCGCAATATCTTTAAGCTCGTCTTCAAGAAGCACAACATGGTCGGAATCCCAGCGAACAGGGCGGGTTACATGCAGTGGAATTTTATCAAACTGGGTTAAAAGGCTTGGGATTTTGTCGCTTACGCGCTCTGTTGGGTGGTAGTGACCGTTGTCGAGCAAGTTATACACACTAGGGTTTCCGGCGGTATATGCAAGATAAAATTCGCTACTGCCAACGGTGTACGACTCAAGGCCAATTCCAAAAACTTTGCTTTCTACGCAGTCGATAACGCCTTCGAGTTTTTCGGCGAAAATTTCGTCCAGACTCTTTTTAAGGCGCATGCGTGGGCCAAGGCGGTCGGCAGGGATATCCTTAAAACCATCCGGAATCCAGACGTTGTACACCACAGGATTACCAAGTTCCTTTGCAATATAGGCAGAAATTTTACGGCAAGCAATACCATGACGCACCCAATACGCGCGGGTAGTTTCACATGGGCTGGATAGTGTCAGATTATCTTTTACCATTGCGTGAGCAAAAAAAGTCGGGTTAAAATCTATGCCTAAACCGCGTTCCTTTGCGTATTTTACCCATCCTTCAAAATGTTTTGGTTCTAAAGCATCACGGGAAACGTTATCGCCATTAAAAATTGCATAGCTTCCATGTAAGTTTAAGCGATGTTTACCCGGAATCAACGATAGTGCTTTGTCGTAGTCTGCCATCAATTGCTCCGGATTTGTAGCTTTACCGGGATAATTGCCGGTAACTTGTATACCGCCGGTTAGTTCCCTTGCATTTTCAAAACCGGCAACGTCATCGCCTTGCCAACAATGGATGGAAATTGCGATTTTTTGCAATTTGGCGATTGCCGCCTCTGTGTCAATTCCTGCTTCTCTGTATCGCTCTTTGGCGATTTCATAGTATTTGGCCATAGTAGCCCTCCTGTATATTATTTGGGGGCGAGAGAACCCGTCCCTACAAGTTTACAAACTGTCGTGCGTACGTTTTTGTATAATTATATTGCCTAAAGCAGTTGCTTCTACGGGACCTGCGGTAACAATACAGCTACAGGATTCCGCTGTAAGTTCGTTTAAGAATGTGTTTTGGCAACCACCTCCTATGATACACACTTTGGTGTAGGTTTTACCTGTTAAGCGTTCAAGTTCTTGCTTGGTTTTGGCATAGCAATCGGCAAGGCTTTTGTACACACAGTATACCAATTCGCCAACTGTTCCCGGCACTTTTTGTCCCGATTCGGCACAATCGGCCTTTATCGTGTCTATCATGGATTTTGGTGCTAAGTAACGGTCGTCGTTAACGTTTACGAGGGATGGGAAACCGCTGTTTTTACGGGCTTCGTTGGCTAATTCTTCAAAGCTATATTTGTCATCAAGTTCAGATTTAATGCATTGGATAATCCACAAGCCCATGATGTTTTTTAGGTAACGGTATGTGTTAACGCCCCCTTCGTTTGTAAAATTGGCGATGCGGCTTTCTTCGGTACATATTGGTTTGGTAAGTTCCACACCCATTAAGCTCCATGTTCCGCTGGAAAGATAGATGCTGTTTTCGTCCGTTGGCGCACTTACCACTGCCGAGCCAGTGTCGTGAGTGCAAGGCAAAATTACGTCGCAGTTAAAGCCAACGCGCTCCTGAATATGCGGAAGCAAGTCGCCAAGTTTTGTGCCGGGCTGCACAATTTCCCCGAAAATATTGCAGGGAATGCCGAGGCTGTCGATAATGTCAAAATCCCAAGTGTTGGTGCTGGCGTTTACCAGGTTGGTGGTGGTTGCGTTTGTATATTCGTGCTTGCGAACACCCGTTAGCAGATAGCTGAAATATTCAGGTATCAAAAGGAAGCCATCGGCTTGATCTAATAGCTGCGGGTTTTGGGTTTTTAGGGCAAGGAATTGATAGATTGTATTGAATGGTAGCTTTTGAATGCCAGTTTTGGCGTAAAGTTCTTGATCGCTGATATATTTGTTAAGCTCTTTATCCATGCCGTTTGTGCGATTGTCGCGGTAGGCAACGGCGTCGCCGATTGGGTTGCCGTTTTTGTCCAGCAAAACAAAGTCTACACCCCAGGTGTCTATACCTATGCTTTTGGGGATTTTGCCGATTGTCCTACATTTGGCAAGACCGGTTAAAATTTCTTCGAACAGTGCCGTAACGTCCCAACACTGGGAACCGTTTTTCTCCACCATACCGTTTTTAAAACGGTGAATTTCTTCCAGCTGTACTTCGCCATTTACAAACTCACCCAGTATGTGCCGCCCGCTGGACGCACCAATGTCTATTGCAAGAAAGTACATTATATCACTCCTTAAACTCTGTCTTTCATGGGAATATATTGATGTTTTTTAGCTAATCCCTGCTTAATTTCATTTTTACGTAAAGTAACTATTTTCTTTGCGCACTCCACGGCTTTTTCATTTGGGTTACGAAACTTTATAGCTCCTTCACAGGTGTAGCTAAACTTCTTTCCGAAAACTGTATCTAATGGTAAGGCGCATTGTCCGCAAGATGCACAATCATTCTTATTTGCCCATGCAATTTCCTTATCTTCGTCAGGTAGCGCGTTGGCATCATACTCACCAATGAAAGGTATAACATTCCATTCTCCGGGGCCTAAACCATGATATTCTGCCGCACCATATAGTCTTATAAAGCATACTGTAAAGGTTTTACTGCTCACTTTCCACGCATTTGCGGCAGACCACGCCGGATTCAGCTTGTTCTCTCTCAAAAACGCAATGAAATTTAACGCGTTTTCTAATGCGTCACCGCTCAACACTTCACAAGCAACGTCCTCAATTTTGGGTTTTATGTTTTTCATTACGCTCCTCCTGGTAGCTAGGGTGTGTTCGATAATTCCATTGCACCACCTTTTCGAGTAAAAATTGCACTATGCGTCGTCGCATAAAGCCTTATGTACCTTTGGGTACATGCGGCTTTACGCTCCCAGCCTAGCACAACTTTTACTCGAAAATTCGGCACAAGCGAATTATCGAACACACCCTAATTTATTTTATAAACAACACCATCGGGCTTGTACAATAATTTTTCGTAGTAAGGAAGAACATCGTTCCCGCCCAAAACATAAACGTCTTTGGTTGGATGTTGTACGCAAACATGCTCCATTAAAAACTTACCATAATTTTTGCCACGGCAATTTTTGTGAACCAGCAGGTCTACTACCCAAACTACAAAATCGTTTAATGTACGCGCATAGCCAACAAGGTTGTTGTTTTCCAGTACGATATATGTTTCGGATTTTTGTAACGCTTCTATATAATTGGCTTTGTGCGGCTCTTGATAGTACTCCCAGTCGGCTCCCTCTGATTCAATTAGAGAAAACAATTGTGCCTCGTAGTCGGGTGTATATTTTTTCACAGTCACGTGATTCTCCAATTCTATTCTAAGGATATCAGTTGGTGACTGTGAGTCACCAACTGAATAACAGTAACAATTATACACGAAATTTTGCAGTTGCACTATTCTTTTATGTTTAATATACTTAAAAACGTTGTGCTAAATGAAGGGAGATTTGCTACATGAACAATGTTTCAAAAACAAATAATTTTTTTCAGGGACATGACCCTAATAATTTAGTCAAAGAATATGGCAGTCCACTGTATGTATACAACGAACGTATCTTTCGTGAAAAATGTAAACACATGATGACCCTATGCCCGTATTCAAGGTTTAGCGTAAATTACGCAATTAAGGCCAATACAAATTTAACCCTATTGAACATTGCCTGCAATGAGGGTTTAAAAGCAGATGTAAGCAGTGCCGGAGAAATTGTAGCCGCCCTTGCGGCAGGATATTTACCCGACGATATATTATTTATTGCAAATAATATCTGCGAGGAAGAAATGAAATTTGCCATTGACCGAGGAGTTTTGATTAGCGTAGATTCCCTTTCCCAATTAGAAACATATGGCAAAATAAACTATGGCGGCAAAATTGCTGTTCGTTTTAACACGGGTATAGGCGGCGGGCATCACGAAAAAGTAGTTACAGGCGGGGACAACACAAAATTTGGAGTATTGATGAAGTATATTCCGAATGTAAAGCAAATTTTAAAAATGTACGACTTAAAACTTGTGGGCATTAATCATCACATAGGGTCGCAATATGTAGAAGACCTTTATATCGAAGGAGCCAAGGTGTTATTAAATGTTGCACGCTCTTTTGATAATTTAGATTTTATTGATTTTGGTGGCGGGTTTTATATTCCGTATAACAAGCAGCAGGGCGAAGTTGCTATAGACATAAGACCAATTGGGGAGAAACTGGCCACGCTAATGCAAAATTTTTCTGCTGAATACGGCAAGGAAGTAACCTGCATAATAGAACCGGGGCGTTTTATTTGTGCCGAAAGCGGAGTGCTTTTGGGCACTGTGAATGCCGTAAAGCATAATGGGGCAGCTAAATATGTCGGTACTGATATAGGCTTTTCTGTGCTGGCTAGGCCTACGCTTTATGATGCCCACCATGATATTGAAGTTTACAATCACGATACTGGCAACGAAAAAGAAGTCACTAATATAGTAGGTAATCAATGCGAGTCGGGAGATTATATTGCAAAAGAAAGGCTCATGCCTATTCTAAAAGAGAAGGATATTATTGGGGTGCTAGATGCTGGTGCGTATGGCTATTCAATGAGTTCACAGTATAACCACCGCCCAAGACCGGCTGAAGTGTTGATATGTAATGATGGAAAATTAAAATTAATTCGCAGGCGGGATAGCTACGAAGATATGTTGACAAATATGCAGGGACTATAGCTAGCGTACTTCAAAACCGTGAGCGAGAACGCAGCAATTTGATACAATGCAAAGAAACGACGACGCGGCGTGCCTAAAGGCACGCAAGGAGGAGTTGATGCAGCAGTGTGGAAAAATTGCAAGTTATCGTTCATGGTTTTGGGGTGCGCTTGCTATATAAAGGAAGGGTGGCAAAAATGCTGACAGTTGCAAAATTTGGGGGTTCTTCACTCTCAAACCGCGCTCAATTTGAAAAAGTTAAAGGCATTGTTAAGGACGACGATAATAGGAAAATTGTAGTCGTATCTGCGCTAGGAAAACGCGAAAAAAGCGACAGCAAAATGACAGACCTGCTTTTTCTAATTGCGGCGCATATAAAACACGACGTTAACTATGACAGCTTGTGGGATGTAATTGTAAGCCGCTTTGTTTCTGTGAAGGCAGAACTTAAGTTAAATTACGATATTGAAGCAGATTTGGCAGACCTTCGCCGAAATTTAGACGCAGGGAAAATTACGGAGGATCATTTGGTTAGCCGAGGCGAATATTTTACCGCAAAACTTGTAAGCGAATATCTTGGCTATGAATTTGTTGATGCGCGGGAGGTTATAGCCTTTAAAGCAAATGGCGATATTGACCTTGATGTTTGCAAAGAGCGACTAGAGAAGCGGATTGTAGAAAACTCCCAAGTTGTTGTACCGGGATTTTACGGGGCATTTGTGAATGGCAAAATTAAGCTGTTAAACCGTGGTGGTTCTGATATTACCGCGGCTATTATAGCCAGTTGCCTTGGTGCAGACAAATACGAAAATTGGACAGATGTTAACGGAGTGCTGATGGCAGACCCGCGAATTGTTGACAATCCTGTTCCTGTTGCGCAATTGACTTACGAAGAACTTAGCGAATTATCCTATATGGGTGCGAATGTTTTGCATGAAGAAACTATATATCCTATCCGGGGACTGAATATACCGATTCATATAAAAAACACAAACGACCCAACTGCGACCGGTACTATTATTTCTGATATGATGACAGAACCAAGAGGAGAAATTGCCGGTATCAGCGGCAAGCAGAATTTTATTGCAATCAACATTTTTAAAAATAAAATGTCAACGGAAGTTGGGTTTTTGAAACGCACGCTTGCCATTTTTGAACGCTTTCATTTGAATATCGAGCATGTCCCCACAGGAATTGACCATGTTGGGATAATTCTTGCAGAAAAAGAAGTGGGCGATAATTTGTATGATTTGATTGAGGCATTACAAACCGAACTTGGAGCAGATGATGTAACGTATAAAGAGAAGCTATCGCTGATTACAATTGTAGGGCGTGGGATTATAGCCAATGCCCATGTGCAGGGTGTTGTTTTTTCGACTTTAGGGAACGCGCAAATTAGGGTGCAGTTAATTGCGCAAAGCCCAAGGGAAATTAACATGATAATTGGCGTGCATAATGATGATTATGTAAGAGCGATTTCTTCGCTGTATGATGGGCTTACGGATATATGGTAGTTTTTCACAAGGAAGACCAGCTGACATTAATTTATAGTCAATTTAACATATTATTTTTATCAATTTTACTATCTCAACCAAAATATTAGCACAATATTGGATTTTTAGAATGCACCTTTTTTGAAAATCTCTGCACGTTACTCAGCTGGCGCACGTCACGATAGTTTCGTGTAGCGATTATATGCCCACGCAATAAAATTTCTGCCAGAAAAGCGGCGTTCTCCTCTCCAAATAATTCTATATATTCTTCATATGTTTTATCAATACCGAGTTGTTTCATAACGCTTCCTTCGGTATCATTAGGCTTTACATCCCGCTCAATCCATCCCGAAGATTTGAAGAAAGTACCAGGATTATTATCGAAATATTCCTGGTACTTATTTTTACAGCCTAATAACAATGCCATGCAATCCTTTTGGCATAAATACGGTATCAACAATATTTTTGGACTTTGAAGCACATAGACATACTTCACGGAACATTATTTCGCAGGCAATTACTTTATATCGTTTCACATTATTCATACCAATCCTCTTATCTCTTCGTACAAACGCTGTGTGTTATTTGTGTCAAAAAATTCGAAGAAGCTATCAACCCTTCGTATATACACATCCTCCATAACACAATCGTTTTTCATGTAAGCGATGGCGGCCTTGACAAGATTATCTTGATTACTTACAACATTTCCAAAGCCCATAGTTAAATAGTTAAAATAAGACCCGCTAAGGAAACAATCTGTAAACCAGTAATAAATAACAGGCTTTTTCAAATATGAGAAATCGAAAGCTGTTGACGAATAATCGGTAATAAGCAACGAACATTCGGCAAACAGCTCTTGATATGAAACGTCATATGGGATTACTTGAACATAGTCGTCTACCAGGAAGCATGATGCCATGTGTGCGTAATTTGGGTGTGGCTTAAATAATATTTCGTATCCAAGCTTTTTTGCTTCCGCAATGAATTTTTTATCGTTCAGCAGGCTGTTTATTGCTTTGCAATATGGTGTAGCGGTCAAGTCTTCGGGGGACATTCCACCACGCCATGTTGGGGCAAATAGGATTTTATGCTTTTTGTTATTATGCAGGCTATCGTAACGGGGCATACCTGTTAGCTTTACTATACTTTTGTCGTAGCCATATTCTTCATCTAAAACGGAATTGTATTCATGCCGAGATGTCGTTACAAGCAACTTCAAATTCTGAAATGTCTTCTTCAGCCAGAAAGCCATATCGTGTAGGATAATGCCATGCTGTATAAACAAGGTTTGGCATCTATCAAGGCCGGCATATAATGCATATCTATCGGGGTCACAAATATCCCTTAATCTGCCATGCAAATGAGACGAAATGAATTTATTGGCAAACAAATATAATAACATGTGTTGCTCAGATGCATGGGAGACGACATCGCCGACCATAGCTAATCTTAAAAAATCGGGGGATTTGTCACCAACTACGAAGTATTTTTCTATGCCGTCGTCTATTTTTACGCTGTATTTGAAAAGATATTCTGCGTTGTCGTCGGCTCTATTAGGTCTATCCGACAGTAGCCAGATTTTTTTCGTGGACATATGATGGAACTGGGCTAGATACTGCCGTATTACATCCTTGTCTCCTGGATATTTGCCAATGAAATTGGTATTCACATATAAGTCTACTGCGCACACAAGCTTTTCGTATTCCAGCGATTGTACATAAAGGGAAGTAGTGTTTTCTATCCGTGTTATTATTGTTTTGTCGCCAATCAAATACGAGTGAGGTAAATCGTTAAGTCTTGCAGGAAAGGCGAATATAACATTGGCTGGAAGACGTTCGCCATTGTCTAATTTGACAAAAAAATCAATGTTTCCTATGCCGACAAATGGAATTTTGATGCTGAAAGTATTTTTTTGTGAATAAGTGGCATCAATAATTGAATTATCGTAGGTAGCAATAAAATTAAAGCCATGAATTGGTGGGCTATATGTGCCCATAAGATGGATTATGCCATCAATCTCTTCTGTTATGGTAACAGTAGCTATAAAACTATCATGAAAACTAGTAGTCATTATCCACACATCCTTTTCGCGATTATATATAAGGAATCCCCTCATCGCACAAGAAAGCGGCTTCGCCGCTGCGTTTCGTGGCCTTCAGACCAATTTCCTAGCAAACAAGAAACCAGAGCCTTATAGTCACAGGAACGCAAAACCGTCCATTCTTGCTTGCAATTTGTGCACACTACTGCGTCAACCGCTCCTTGCGCACCACCCGGTGCGCCACGTCACGGTTTCCTTGTATTGCACAAAAATTGCTGCGCAATAATTGGACAGTTTTACATTCCTGTGGCTATAACATGATTGTGCAAATTTAAGGTTCTGGTTTCTGTGGGAAATTCTTATGCTGTGTGGCTATTTTTCTGCAACAGGCATCCAGATCTCCCATGCATAATTTTCATCAATCGTTCCGTCTGGGTAAACATCAAGCATCGGAACATTTTCGTTACGCACATATTGACTTTGTGGAAACCATTCTGTAATTATACGGGTAATTGCCTCGCTCACTTTTGAGCCTGTTTCGCCCTTAAAGGTAAAAACAGCCCATGTAGCTGCGGGTATGCTTTGCATTGTCAAACCTTCAATATTGGGTTTTTTACCTTTGTATTCAGCACCGATAATGGTCGGT
>Ga0123355_10001813_pt1 | contig 29875 bp, 28 predicted proteins | sample TergutEmb28metaG_3_FD_89872 | JGI IMG/M metagenome (GOLD analysis project Ga0123355, IMG submission 89872) | Embiratermes neotenicus P1 segment gut microbial communities from Petit-Saut dam, French Guiana - Emb289 P1 | ecosystem: Host-associated > Arthropoda: Insects > Digestive system > Gut ... | reverse complement strand
GAGCGGTTATAAGAGTATATGTGAGTTTCTCCCAAAACAAAAAACGCCGCCAAGCCTGTAAATACAGGATATGGCGGCATATGGGAAGTTACGAGAAGTTAGTTAAAAATCACATTTTATATTGCCTGAATAATGAGCTAAAGTAATTAGGATGAAGATGTACGACATGGGCTGCGTCGGCAAGTTCTATATTTTCTGCGAAGTGCTTTTGTATATATGCCACAGAAGTTTTTATCGTTGTATCTTCACTGGCAATCTTTCTTTCTCGTACTTGTGAATGCAAGTATATTAAATCCCTTACGACAATGCTACGTAATCCGGATAAACTATGCCCATAGGCAAGGTTTTCTGCCAAGTCATGGCTCAACAGTCTTGCCTTACTAATGAACTCAATCATATCACCATTTTTTGCCATCATTTGATATACAAGACCAATCATATCAATACGGATTTGCTCCGGCTCTGCCCTGTCAATCCTATATCGGTCAAACAAGTTGTTTATCACTGTTACCAAGCTATCGACATCTTCACCACCTAATACCAAATTGCTAATTTCCTCGACAATTATCTTTGCTTCGGCAGGCAATGTATCTGTTTCATGTAAATCGTAAAAAGCATCCTTGAAATGGGATGTTAGATTATATGCCCTATCTATGCTAGCAAGATTATGCTGGCTCAACAGTTGATGGCCTTTCGAAGCCAAGTAATCTTTTAAGCGAGTTGGAATGTTTGCATCACGATTGTTTTTATATATAAGCATAACCACCCATGTTTTAATCTCCCCTTGTATGCTGAGAACATCTTCATGGGCAGAGCAAAACTGCTGTATTTCATGATAAAGCTCGAAGCTGCTATTTTTGTCTTGCAAATCATTTACGAGAAAAAATACATCACAGGGCATTTTATCGGTTATTTTTACCGTCTCAACAAAGTGCTCATATATATCATGGTATTCCGATTTCATTAGAAAAAGCCGTTCTATTACGCATTGCTCGGGGTATAGTGTACTCAACCCCTCTGGCCTTATTATTGTTGAACTTCCAGCAAAATAGGATAACGCTTCCCACATCTTGTCTTTTTTGATAGGTTTTAGCAGATAATCATAAGCACCATACTTCATTGCCTCCCGTACATATTTATAGTCTTGATGACCACTGATTACCAATATGTTAGGGCAGATTTTTTCTTTCGAGAGTGCTTTGATTAATGCAACACCGGAAATCCCCGGCATTTTTATATCCGTAATCAGAATATCCGGGGCATTTGATATACATTTGCGATAGGCGTCCCTGCCATCTAGGGATTCCATAATGCTGCAATTATCACCAAAAAACTCCTCGGTCATCTTACGAATGCCTGAGCGGATAATCGGCTCATCCTCTGCTATCAATATTTGTATACTCACGCTAATCCACATTCCTTTCGCTTCGCTTATGCACAAATAGGCATGAAAGTTTATCGAGTGGGGGCGGCTACGCCGCCCCCACGCACTCCTTCTTTCATACTATCTCCTCACTATGGGGGAAAATAATACGCACCTCTGTGCCCTGCTTAGGCAAAGGATAGATGCTTATACCATAATCCCCTCCATGCAATAACTGAATCCGCCTGTGTACGTTATAAAGCCCCAAGTTGGAACCTGCATACATACCAGTAAGATTCCCGTTGATTTCCGCTGCTTTTTCTTTAGAAATACCAACACCGTTGTCAGACACTGTATAAACGGCTCTGTCACCGTCAACATATCCAGTTACATGAATTTTCAAAGGAGTTCCCGCTGTCTGGGTACCGTGACGTATTGCATTTTCTACAATAGGCTGAAACAGTAGTCTTATCGTAGCCTGCTCCAGCAATATCGGTTGCACAAACACGGTAATCTCCATGTTTGCCCCGGTGCGCAGCTTACATAGATTCGCGTAATAATCCAAGTACAAAAGTTCATCCTCAACCTTTACAGGTTCGCTTCCAGGGGCCACGCTATATTGGAGGATTTTCCCTAGATACTCTATCATTTGGATATTTTTTTCTTCCATTCGCAGCAGACAGTTCATACGTATGGTTTCTAATGTGTTGTAAAGAAAATGTGAGTTTATCTGGCCTCTGAGCATCTGTAGTTCCAATTTCTGCTCCGTTAACTTATGCTCGTACACTTCCGTTATAAGATTACCTAGCTTCCGCGACATTTGATTGTATGAATCAAGAAAACCTTGCAGTTCCCCTTCGATGCTTACATCTATTGTATGGCCAAACTCCCCTCGCTCTATTTGGGCAAATGCGCTTTCGAATATTTTAAGGGACTTAAACACCCCACGCATAATGACAGCCAAAATAATAGCAGCCCCAACCCCCAGAACACCCAGCATTATAGCAAGTACAAACCCACCGATGCCCCTGAATGCTTGCATGTAAATCCCATTATGAGAAATCTGGGTAATACTGATAATCTCCACGGGAGAATCATGCCGATAGTAAATCATTATACTATTGCCTCGTCTGTTAAACAGTATAAAATCGTAGGGTGAAGGGGTGTATATCGCAGCACGTGCTTCTTCTATGCAGAACTGGGCATTGCCAGTTACCAACTGCCCATTTAGGAACAGCGCGTATTGCTGGTCGGCAAAGAGTCTGTTGCTCTCGAAGCGGGCCATTGCAAAAGGGGTTTCCGCCACAACGGTAATTACCCCAAGCCGCCTCAAAGTCGTTGGGCAGATGATTTCTCGGCTTACTCGGATATTTCCGTTTTCTGCGCTTATATAGTAACCGCCTCGCATCTGTCTTGCTCCATCCATCCAGGATTCATAGGGATTGGTCATTGTAATAAAAAATGATTCCCTATCTGGGACCATAAAAACAGTGGGGCCATAATAGGATACAATCGCAGCTTCCCGTATGTTCTGCGAACGGGCAAGAGCCATCCTCCACACTCTAGCTGTGTTAGCAAATGAAATATTAATGTTTTCATAATGCTCCAATTCGAAAAGTAGTTGCTCTATGCTCAGCATAACCGCAGGTGTCTCAAGGCGTAGTGTGGAATCGCAAAGGTTCTTCATTTCATCAATCACAGCTCGGGTATCAGCCGCATTCCAAAGATTGAGATTGCGGTTATGCTCTGTAATGCGTAAAAGCACCTCGTTTTCGATTAGATTCGTGGTGAATACATACAAAAGAATAAACACAATAACCTGAGGAACAATGAAGAATGATAATTTGTATCTCAGTTTAAGTCTGTTAATCTTTTTTAGCATAATAAGCCCACCCCATGTCATATTGCACAAAACATCTTAAATAATGCAACTATATCTTATTAGTAGCGATTATAATCTGCATAATTTTCAGTATTATATTATATAAATTTATCAATTGCACGGTTGCAGATACCGACACCAATTAAAATCCTATCTGCCTGTCGCGGCAAAACCGCTTGAAACCCTTGCTTCGCGTTTCAAGCAGCCGCTCTGTCAGACAGGTTTTAATTTGAAATCGGTATGACCTGCAAATTTTACATGGAGGTGTTTGTATGAAACGCAAGGTAATTATCGCGGCACTTGTTACTGTTATTCTTCTATTGTTAGCCGCATGTGGCAATGGCGGCTCAGACAGCGGTAATCAAGATGCTACCGCAGAACCTGTGGAGCTTGAGTTTTTCCTAATCAAGGTTCAGGCCCTGGGAGTACATGAAGAAATGCAGCAACTCTTCAACGAAGAGCATCCAAATGTAACTGTCCGTTTTGTTGCCACACCGGATGCTGAAACCGCACTGTTTGCGAGAGTTGCGGCAGGGGATATCCCCGATATGATGAATACTTTCCCCGCAGAGCTGATTTACAGGAATATGATGGACGATGGGTTATTTGTGGATTTGACAGGGCATTCCATGCTTGGCAACATACAGCCGGCTGTTCTTGACCTTGCGGAGCACAACGGCAAACTGTATGCACTGCCCATAGCCTTGAGTTCATACGGTGTATTTTACAATCAGGACTTGTTTGCAGAGCATGGCCTGTCTGTGCCCACAACTTACGCAGATTTTCTCGCAGTTGCCGAAGCATTTGTGGATACGGATGTAACCCCGATTGTGTTTTTTGACCGCTCAGCCGGCCCTGTAGGCCAGATGATTGAAAGGGTTATGTCAATTTTGCATAACGACAGTGATACACTCTTCCGTGACATAGTCGAAGGCAGGGAAGATATTTGGGCAAGAAACGAAGTGCGGGCACTTGCCGAAACAATGCTGGAAATACGCCAGTTTGGACAACTTGATCAGATGGGGACAGATATCGACCAAGCTATGGCTGAGTTTGTTTCAGGCAGAGCTGCGATGATGATTGGCGGAACATGGCATACAACATTTTTCTTGGATGCAGATCCGCCCTTTGATTACTCAATGTTTCAATTTCCCAACCCACTTGGGCCTCAAGGCTTGCCAATTAACTTGGATACCTCACACAGTATTTATGTCAACGCTAGCTGCGTAGATAGTGCCTTAGCAAAGCTCGAATTCCTATCACGTACAGAAATTGCGCAAATGTACGCAGACGTAGAAGGCTCACCAAACATTGTTAATGGTGTCCAGTTTAACACCGTACCCCTGCGGGAAATCAACGATGATATGAATAACCCCAGCATGAATGTATTTATCACACCGGTAAACTTCTGGCCTCCGGGTATGCGTGCAAGATGGCAGGAATATGCCCAGCTACTGTTTATGGATCGTGATGTAGATGGGTTTATCCGCAATACCGAAGGGATGCTTCACGAGTTTTATGACTAATTCATTTGCCTCCCCTTTCATCAAAGGGGGGAGGCATACATAATAGTGGCCGTGCTTGAGAATGGATTTATCCATTCTCAAGTACGGTGACTAAATCATAAGCAGATATGCGTTACCAATCCGGGAGGGATAGATATGAAAATGAAACGAAAAAAAATCAACCTTGAACGGGAAGTTACATTTATCTGCTTTATAGTTCCTGCTGTTTTGCTATATGTTATGTACTTTATTGTACCCATGGTCACAGGGGTATTTTATAGCCTTACAGATTGGACAGGGCTTTCTCCAAATGCCAACTTCATTGGACTGGAAAATTATCGCAACCTATTTACAGACAGAGCCTTTAGACAGTCACTGTTTTTTAATACATGGTACGCATTGCTCCTTGTAATAATTGTTTTGTGCCTTTCTACAATGCTTGCCCTGTGCGTAAATGCAAAAATCAAAGGCAGGACATTTTTCCGGGGGATGCTCTTTTTCCCTGCTGTACTTAGTATGCTGACAATCGGTATGATTTTTGGCGAAATTTATACCCGCGCCATTCCTACTGCCGCAAGAGTGCTTAATATCGAATTTTTCCAGATAAGTGTCCTATCCCGTATGTCTACCGCACCCTTTGGGATATTGTTTGTTCATGTGTGGCAGGGGCTCGCTATCCCTACAGTTTTAGTACTTGCAGGCTTACAAACTATACCTGAAGAAATAATAGAATCTGCAGAGCTTGATGGTGCAGGCAAATGGAAACGCTTTACTCATATCACTATCCCCTTTTTGCTGCCTGTCCTTAGTGTGGTGCTAATCCTTACCCTGCGGGCAGGGATGACTATGTTTGACTATGCCATGGTTATGACAGAGGGGGGCCCTGCCGGGGCTACCCGTAGCCTCACCATGAATATTTACAATCTAGGATTCCAACAACTGAGATTTGGATATGCCATAGCCCAAGCAACAATGGTGTCAATTATCCTCATAGGAATATCGTTTTTACAAATCACCATCACCCAAAAAAGGAAGGTGTATTGATATGGTGCAACGCAAAAGTGCTAATATTCCCGTGTACATCATATTGGCAATTGCTGTTTTGCTGATATCTTTGCCTTTGTATATGTCATTGATTGTGGCATTCAAAACACCCTTGGAAAATATGCAAAGCTTTTTTGCTTTCCCTAACTCCTTGTATCTTGGTAATTTTAGGACAATTTTGTCTCGGCAGGGGTATTTTCGCTCATTGTTTAACAGCTTTTTTATTACGTCACTTTCTCTTTTGGGCATGGTGCTCTTATGGCCTGCCGCTGCTTATGCAATTGCACGCAAAATGGGTGAAAACCGGATATATAAATACCTGTACTTCTTTATTTTGCTAGGGATTTTTATCCCCTTCCAAGTGCGGATGGTGCCCCTGGTGCGGCTGGCAAACTCCCTCGGCCTTGCCAATGTCAACGGGATTATCGTATTATACATTGCAGGGTCTGTGGCGGAAGCGATATTCCTGTATGTAGCCTACATTCACACTATCCCGCCTGATTTAGAAGAAGCCGCCCGTATTGACGGTGCAACGACTCTACACACCTATGTGCGAATTATGCTCCCCCTTATGAAACCTATAATAGCAACAGTACTAATCAAAGATGCACTTTGGATTTGGAATGATTTTATGCTTGCCCTTCTGATGCTCAACCGCTCTATCAACTATTGGACATTGACTTTGTTTCAATACAATTTCAGATTCCAATTTTCATCGGATCCTACACTAATAATGACTTCCTTTGTGCTTGCAATGATTCCCGTTATGGTAGTCTACCTCTTTGCTCAGAAACATATAATTGGGGGGCTTATGTCTGGAGGAATTAAAGCATGATATGTAAATTGCTAGGCACTGCAGCTGCTGAAGGCATACCAGCGTTATTTTGCGAGTGTAATGTTTGTGATGATGCCGCCAAATATGGCAGCAAAAATATCCGGGGGCGAAGTGGTGCACTTATTAATGAAAAAATCTTAATCGACTTCCCACCAGATATATGGTCATACAAGGTGAAATATAACTTGGACCTTGCGGCAATCACTCATATATTTTTTACACACTCTCATTTGGATCATTTAGCCTCAGGGGAGCTGTGTTATTCACATAAAATGTACGCCAATCGTAAAAGCCCTGACGCACCACTTTATATTTATGGTAATGAAAAAGTACTTGATGTAATACGCGATGCTTTTATTTTTGATATGAGCTATGTGCCAGAAAACATAGTTCTAAATAAGATTTCGGCATTCGAAACAGTGGAAGCAGATGGTGTACGCGTTACGGCATTACCTGCCGTCCATGATCAACGGGAAGAATGCTTATTTTATCTGCTGGAGCAGGATAGAAAAGTATTAATTGCTTTTGATAGTGGGGAAATAAAAGATGAAGTCTACACATATCTGGCTGACAAACATTTGGATGCAGTAGTCCTGGATTGTACATTTGGAAATCTTGAACCGCGAAGGGGTGTTTCCCATATGTGCTTTAAGGATAATGTGCATGTAAAACAGCGGCTAATGAAACAAGGCTCCGCCACCGGGGAAACCACATTTATCTCTACACATTTTTCACACAATGGGCTTGTAAATTATATAGATTTTTCAACTATGGCTGAGGGGACATGTTTTGTCTCCGCCTATGACGGTATGTATGTATGAATAAGGATTTGCGTACCACTATTACCGGATATATTGGATCGTTGATGGGTGCATTTTTGTTTGTAATCGCGATTAACGTAATAATCGTGCCTCATCAACTATACAGCGGTACCCTTACAGGCGTAGCCCAAGTTATAGAATCCGTACTTACCACCCTCACACCTCTCACAATGCCTCAAAATATCAACCTTACGGGTATTATATTGCTCCTGCTCAATATCCCACTACTGATTATGGTGCTAAGGGTAACAAATCGCAATTTTCCTGTTAAGTCAATAATAAATGTTATTTTTATGACCTTGTCAATGTCCTTTGTGCCTATCCCCGATGCACCGATTATTTATGACCCACTTGCTGCGGCAATTGCAGGAGGTGCGCTAGCAGGGTTTGGGGCAGGGTTTACTCTGCGTAGCGGCGGTTCAGGAGGCGGGTCAGATCTTATTGGTGTATATGCATCCGTAAAATACCCTAATTTCACGGTGGGCAAGGTTGCGCTTATTATCAGTGTTTTTGTATATGGATATAGTATGTTTCGTTATGACCTAAACACCGTTATATATTCGGCACTGTTTACTTTTGTTTACGCATTTGCGTTAGACCACACTCACTACCAAAACATAAAGACCAGCGCACTTATATTTACAACAAGCCCTGATGCGGTAAGGAAAGTCATAGACCTCCTTGGCAGGGGTGCAACATGCTGGGAGGGAAAAGGGGCATTCTCCGGGCAATATACCTATATTTTCACCACGGTTATCTCAAAATATGAAACCCCAAACTTAAAACGGATTGTAACCGAAGCAGACCCAAGCGCATTCATAATCATTAATAACAAAGTCGATGTAATCGGGCATTTTATTAAGAAATTATAGCAAATCCGGTCTTTTGGCCTTTGTCCTGTCAAGAGCTTGCTCTCGCCGCCAAGCATCTATTTGCCCATGGTGACCTGACAGCAATACCTCAGGCACTTTGCGGCCTCTAAACTCAGGCGGCCTAGTATAGTGGGGATACTCTAACAACCCATCAGAAAAGCTCTCGTCTTGGTGGGAATCTGCCTTGCCCAGCACTCCTGGCACCAGCCGAGACACAGCATCCATCAACACGATTGCCGCCGGTTCGCCACCGGTTAATACATAGTCTCCAATGGAAATTTCGTCTGTAACGATTTCCTCGATTATACGCTCATCTACTCCTTCATAATGTCCGCACAACAAGATAACTTCTGGTTGTGCGGCTATTTCTTCGCAGATTTTTTGGGTAAGGACCCGGCCTTGGGGAGATAGGTAAATAACCGGAGGTTTAGTTTCTTTATTCCCCATTACAGATACATAGGCATCAAAAACCGGCGATGCCATCATTACCATACCCGCACCGCCGCCATAAGGAGCATCGTCTACCTGGCCATGCTTATTGACTGCAAAATCCCGGATATTTACGCAGTTTACCGTAATATGTCCAGAGCGTATCCCTCGCCCTAAAATACTATGGCTTACTGCCTGATTTATCATTTCCGGAAATAAAGTCAGCACATTAAAAATCATGTAGTAAGCTCCTCAAGCCCCTCCATTAATCGGACGGTCATAATGCCAGCCTCCATGGATACATCCAATACAACGTCCTTGATTGCAGGTATCATAAAAGATTTTTCTCCGGCATCAATTATATATACATCGTTTGCTCCCGTTGGGAATACATCTTTTATAGTGCCCACCGTTGTACCATCCTCGGTTTGGACCTTTAATCCAATCAAATCTCGGATAAAATACTCATCTTCATCCAAGGGAAGGGCTTTATCTGGAGGAATTAGTATTACACTACGTACCAGTTTTTCTGCCCCGTTGCGGTCGTTTATTCCTTCGAATTTTATTACCACGAAGCCTTTTTGTGACCGTGTTGATTTTATCTTATACACTGTTTCCATTCCGCAGGAGCTTCGTACATACACTTCATCCAGTAATCCAAACCGCTCAGGGTCGTCAGTGGTGGGCAGGACCCGCATCTCACCATTTATACCCTGGGGTTTTGTGATTACTCCAATCTTAAACCAATCACTCATTCGAAATCTCCTCTATCTTAGCTTCTTTTCCTTTGACTTGATTTATCTTCGCTTCCAGCTTTTTGATTCGCTTTTCATGGACTTCATCAAGCAGTCGGGATAAAAATGTATCAGCGGCGAAAAGAATCAATATACCGTAGTACACCGATTTAAAATAGTCCGTCATATACCGTAAAACAGGAAAGTCCGGGTCGGCGGAAACAAGGGCATTGGATATCAGCATTATGAAATAAAAAAGATAAAGTGATGTTTTAAACGAAGCACCAGTTAAGTAAAACAGCAGAAATTTTCTCAATATACCAGGCTTATCATTCTCATCTTTGGGTCTTACCCGCACATAAACATAATCTTCCACCCTATCCCATATGACAAAGAACACTATTAATGCTGTATTCCAAATAGTGGCGAGGAGCAGATTTGTGTCAACAAGAAAGAATATATTCTGTGTCGCCCAAAAGAAGACAATAGCATACCACAAAGCCGATACAAAATAGATTATACGTTTCTTAATCATAACAAGCTCCCATCTTTAAATGCTTAGTGGCTGTGGCATTTTTTCATAGTACATGTCAAAACCCGATTTCGTACACATCAATGTACCCTCACGCACCACAGAGGCCGCCGCCGCCGCCATCGCCATTCTTAGCATCTCCCCTTCGGGAGCACCCAAGCTCAAGCCCATAGCCAACCCTGCCACTAAGGAATCTCCCGCACCTTGTACTCCCCCTACCGTCAGTTTAAGAGCAGGCAAGAAATAGACAGAATTAGCTGTAACAAGTAAAGCACCTTCTGCTCCCATAGAAACGCAAATCATTCCAACACCATGAGCTGCTATTAATCCTTTACAAAAGGCAACGATTTCATCATTTGATGAAAATTTTACCCCAAAACTATGCTCCAGTTCATATAAATTGGGCTTGATACAAAATGGGGGTTTGTCTCCGGTGAGGGCAAGGCGCAGTGCCTCTCCCTCCGCATCCAGTATTACAGGCCCAGACCAAGCTTCGCATAATCGCCTGTAAATATCTGCAGGTACACCCGGCGGCATACTGCCGCTTAGTACTAGAAGGGAACCCTTGATTCCCGACATCTTTTTATGAAATGCGTTTAGCTCTTCACGCGACACCTGGCCACCTGACTGATTAATCTCTGTCATTTCCCCGGTAGAGGCATCGTATAATTTTATGTTTGTACGTACCGCGCCTTCCACTGTCACAAAATCATGATGTATACCGCATTTGTCCAATTCATCCGTAATAAAATCACCGTTTTCCCGGTAATTAAAACCCGTACACAATGTACTATGCCCCAAGTTCGACAATGCGAGGCATACGTTTATTCCCTTGCCTGCCACATATCGTCCTACTTGTTGCACACGGTTCATCCCTCCGTATACAAAGGCCGGGGTAGTTAGTTGCCAGTCTATGCAGGGATTAAGAGAAACTACTGTTATACTCATCATATCACCTTGTTTTTTCTGTGATTATAGCGCATTGCGCCAAGCAAATCCATGATATAATGACTGTGAAAGGGGTTTTTGCATTGCATTCAGGAGATATATTTATTTGTTATAGCACTGCCGATGTCGCGGAAGCCGCAAGATTGGCTGACCGGTTGGAAAACCAATGTGGCTTTACTTGCTGGTATGCAGAGAGAGACATGCCTTTTGCCAATTATGATGACACCGAAAAAATACTACAAATAATAAATGAGTGCTCGTTTTTTTTGTTAATTTCATCTTCCAATACCACTGATAGTCAAAATGTACAGGTTGCGGTGTCCCATGCCCTTGCCCTAGGCAAAGACAGGGTTGAGCTTAAAATCGAAAACGGGGAAATCAGCGATCAGGCCTTTATCAATTGCTATCAAAAGATAAGAGCAACGATTGCAAGTGAAAGGGAAGTCCCGGAGGAATTCGACTACGAGAAATCATCTTGGTTTGGCAGGCATCTTGTTTATATTATTATTCTGATAATAGGGGTAGTCGGCGGGGTTTTAACCTTTAACTCCCTACGAGGGGAGCCTCGAGAGCAAATTGGATTGGAGTATTTTGAAGATGATGTACCCGATATGTTTGGTACACTTGAGGAGCAAGCCCGAGAAGGGGATGCTGAAGCCCAATACGAGCTGGGCCGTTTGTTGATGATTATCCAGAGCTTTGATGATGCGACCTACTGGTTCAGGCAGGCTGCCGAGCAGGGGCATCAATCAGCTCAAGCAATTCTTGCCTTTAATTACCAAGCGGGAATCGGCGTAGCCCGCAATCGTTACCAAGCTGCATATTGGTTCTACCAGGCAGGGGAAGCAAATGACCCATTTATCCAATTCGATATCGCCTCAATGTACAGTGATGGTAATATTCTACCTCAGGATATGGAGCAGGCCGCATACTGGTTCCGTAAATCCGCTGAGCAGAATATCACAGAAGCACAGGTACACCTGGGAGGAATGCACTACCACGGTCAAGGTATAGAAGTAAATCACGAGCTAGCCGCATATTGGTACAGACGGGCGGCAGATATGGGTGACCCCTATGGCCAAAGCAACCTTGGAATAATGTATTATATGGGCCATGGGATTGCACAATCCTATGAAGAAGCTGCTTACTGGTACCGCAAGGCGGCTATGCAAGACATGAGCGGTGCCCAGGTAAACCTTGGCTGGATGTACGAGTTTGGCCACGGCGTGGACATGGATATTGAACAAGCACTCTATTGGTATCACCGGGCGGCAGAGCTTGGAGATATAAGTGGTATGAATAACTATGGCGTTCTTGCCTATCAAATACAACACTATGAAACTGCAATATCCTGGTTTAGACGAACGGCTGAGCTTGGCGACCCAAGAGGCATGGCACTGTTAGGGTATATGTATGAAAACGGTGCTGGAGTCGAGCGGGACTATGAGCGAGCTATCTACTGGTATCAACAGGCTCAGCATGGTGGCCCTCATTGGGCGGCTGACAGGTTGGCGGTTTTATTAGCGGAAATAAACTCAGAAGAGATGGACTACGAATAAGGCAAGTTGCTAATTTCCATTCCGCCTCTTATAATACTTGCAGCAAATTAAACATACGGAGGGATTTCCTTGGGCATATTCGATGTAATGATTCTGATAGCAATAATAATAACTGTAATTGTAGTAATATTGTATTTCTTGAATAAATGGGCAGGGAAAAGGATGGCCAACCAGCAGGAAATGGTAGCGAAGCATAAACAGACCGCCACTATTTATATAATAGATAAGAAGAAAGACAAGATAACCAATGCCAATCTACCCAAGGCAATGGCAAGTCAAATCCCCAGGATGGGGCGTATCATGAAAATGCCCTTGGTCAAAGCCAAAATCGGCCCCCAGATTATGACATTGATTGCGGACAATGCCGTATTCCCGGCGTTGCCAGTGAAGAAAAACGTAACAGTAGAAATTGCCGGTGCGTATATCGTGAGTATGAAGGGCCAAAAGACCAAGAAGCAAATGGCAGAACAACGCAAGGCCAGACGCAAAACAAGCGGCACAGATACAGCCGAAGCCGCCCCATCATGGAAGACCAGGATTTTGAGTTTGATTAGAAGATAGGAAAATAATATATGGGTTATCCCGCAAGAAACAAAAAGTTACCCGTCATCTCGGATTTAATCCGGGATCCCATAATCTTAGCCAAAAGGCTGAGGGGATTCCGGGTCAATCCCGGGATGACGGGTGTTTATTTATCAGGAGGATTAGCAAATGAATTATCGCACAGAATATGAAAAATGGCTAAATGACCCTGCCATTGACTTACAAACTAAAGAAGAACTCCGATCCATTGCAAGCAATGAATCCGAAATCCAAGATCGCTTTTTTAAGCATTTGGAATTCGGTACAGGCGGAATGCGCGGTGTCCTTGGGGCCGGATGTAATCGCCTCAATATTTATACAATCCGTAAGGCTACCCAGGGCCTTGCTAATTATATTCTATCCTCGGATGCATATAGGCCTGGCATGGGGGTGGCCATCGCCCATGACTGTCGCCGTATGTCACCGGAGTTTACAATGGAAGCAGCATTGGTGCTTAACGCCAATGGAATCAAGACCTATGTATTCGACAGTCTGCGGCCTACGCCCTTGCTTTCCTTTGCGGTGCGACACCTAGGCTGTATTGCTGGCATTGTTATAACAGCAAGCCATAACCCGCCCGAGTATAACGGCTATAAGGTCTATTGGGATGACGGAGGACAGTGCCCATATCCACGTGACGAGGCAATCATTGGCGAGGTCAATAAAATATCGGATTCTTCCATGGTCAAAACAATTCCATTGGAAGAAGCCAAAGCCCAGAATCTGTATAATATTGCCCCGCCTGAGGTGGATAGCGGCTTTATCCAAAATGTCAAAAGCTGCTGCCTCAACCCGGATATTATCCCAGAGTCTGACTTGAAAATCGTGTTTACACCACTACATGGAGCAGGCAATGTTGGTGTACGCCGCGCTCTGGCCGAAATGGGCTTCAAGTATGTTTATGTAGTCCCTGAGCAGGAGCATCCTGACGGAGAGTTCCCAACAGTGTCATACCCTAATCCAGAAGAAAAAGCAGCCTTTACCATGGCACTTGAGCTTGCCGCAGAGAAAGATGCTGATATAGTAATTGCCACAGACCCCGATGCAGACCGGGTAGGAGTTGCTGTTAAACATAATGGCGATTACATCTTGCTCACCGGCAATCAAACCGGGGTTTTGCTTACAGAATATATCCTTTCACAGTCAAAGCCGCCAAAAAACGCCACAGTAATTTCCACTATCGTATCCACGAATATGACCCGTGCAATTACCAATGCCTACGGAGTGGAATATATGGAGGTACTCACGGGCTTTAAATATATCGGTGAAAAAATAAAAGAATTTGAAGCGTCGGGGAATAATACATTTATCTTAGGTTTTGAAGAAAGCTATGGCTATCTGACAGGTACCTATGCCAGAGATAAGGACGCAATAGCCGCCGCATTGGTTATATGTGAAGCAGCGGCGTTCTATAAGAAGCAGGGATTAAGCCTGTACGACGCATTGCAAAGCTTATACAAAAAATACGGGTTGCACAAAGAAACCATTGTGTCTAACGATGAAAGGCGTGGAGGGGTTACAGGAAATCAAAGGGATAATGACCAACTTGCGTACCAGCCTACCGGAAAGCCTCGGTGGTTCCAGATTAGTGGAGATGCGGGATTATCTAAGCGGGGAAATTACCGATATCACAACCGGCCAGACTAAGGCCACCGACTTGCCTGTGTCCGATGTGCTCTACTTTGCAACGGAGGATGGTTCCTGGGCCTGCGTGCGGCCTTCTGGGACAGAGCCAAAAATTAAGCTTTACTTTGGGGTGAGTTTGCCCGCATCGACAAGTTGTGGGGATGCGGATGTTAAGCTTGAATGTTTGGTTGGTGATATGAGGGCTCTTATCTAGGGGTGTGTTTAATCAGAAGAAATGAAGGAGATGTATATGGAATGAACATCGGCCTATTCACAGATATGTACTACCCCCGTATAAGCGGGGTTGTGACCTCGGCTCAGATATTGGAGCGGCAGCTTACTAATCTGGGGCATCGGGTCTATATTTTTACGACTACGGACCCTCAGGCTCCTACTTTTGAGTCCCGGGTTTATCGGCTGCCCAGTGTTCCTCTTTTTTTTCTTAAGGATACACATCGGTTGGCTTATTTTTATCCGCCTCGCCTTATAAACATAGCTCGGAAGCTTAAGTTGGATGTTATTCATACCTATACGGAGTTTAGTCTTGGACTATTTGGCAAGCTAATTTCTTCGATGTTTGGGGTACCTATGGTGCATACTTACCACACTATGTATGAGGACTATGTACATTATATTGCCAATGGCCGGCTTATTACTCGTAAAGGAGCACAGCGGTACAGTCGAGTGTTTTGCAATCAAGCCAAAATTGTAATTGCCCCTACGGAGAAGACTACGGCTTATTTACAGGATATCGGGGTGAAAAAGCCTGTCAGGACTATCCCAACAGGGCTGGACTTTGGGCCTTTTAATCCTGCCCGTTATTCAACGCGGGAGCTTTATAAAACTCGAAATGAGCTTGGGCTTAAGCCTGAGGATAAAATAATTTCCGTAATTGGGCGGGTGGCAAAGGAAAAGAGCATAGATGTGCTGGTTGCTATGATGCCACGTCTGCTTACTCTTATGCCCAGTGCTAAATTGTTGATAGTGGGAGACGGCCCGGTGCGGGGCGAGCTTGAGGTGCAGGCACGGCAGCTTGGAGTAAGCTCAGCTGTGATTTTTGCCGGGCTTATGCCCAGGACAGAAATTGCGAAATATTATGTGCTGGGGGATGTATTTGCTACGGCATCCACTTCCGAGACTCAGGGGCTTACTTATCTTGAAGCAATAGCTGCTCGTGTTCCTGTGGTGATAAAAAAAGACCCTGCCTTCCTTGGCCTTGTTAAGGATAAGGAGACAGGGTTTATATTTGAGAAGGATGATGAAGCCGCTGATACCGTTGCCTATGTGCTTAAACATCCTGATTTTGCAAGAAGGGCGGCCATCAGGGCATATGCCGCCGCCCAGCCTTTGTCTGCGGAGGTGTTTGGGTTGGAGCTAGAGGCGGTTTATCAGGAGGCTGTGTCCAGAAATCGCCTTTAATATTTGTGAGATGCCTAGTTGCTTATTTTTACTATGCTCATTGTGCCCTGGGACCCATTAAACTTTAGTTGTGGTAGGGTGATGTGACCGGTATTGTATGGTTTTAGTGCTATTGTTTCTGTGGTATTTGGCAATACTAATGTAATAACAGTTCCGCATGGGGTGTTACCGCCCTGTAGTACCATGCCTGTCATCATTGGGATAGAATCGGAATAGAAGCGTATATCTGTTACTCCAAGTGAGCTTTGTACATCTACAGACCATGTTATCAAGAATACACCGGGATGCAGTGTGATAGTTCCGTCAGCATTGTTAACGATAACACCATCATCTTTAAAAGTCCATGTATGAAACGGTAATATATTACCGGCGTTAACTGTTGGATTATCGCCTGGTACCGTTACGTATCCAGACCAAAAAGTAGTGGTAAAAACTCCAGTTGGTCCAGTTGGCCCTTGTGGGCCGGTATTGCCCAGCGTCCCTGCCGGCCCTTGCGGGCCGGTATTGCCCTGCGTCCCTGCCGGCCCTTGCGGGCCGGTATTGCCCTGCGTCCCTGCCGGCCCTAGCGGGCCGGTATTGCCCTGCGTCCCTGCCGGCCCTTGCGGGCCGGTATTGCCCTGCGTCCCTGCCGGCCCTTGCGGGCCGGTATCGCCCTGTATCCCTATTGGGCCTTGTGGGCCGGTATTGCCCTGCATCCCTGCAGGGCCCTGTGGGCCGGTATTGCCTTGCATCCCTGCCGGGCCTTGCGGGCCGGTATCGCCCTGTATCCCTATTGGGCCTTGTGGGCCGGTATTGCCTTGCACTCCTGCTGGGCCTTGCGGACCAGGTTCACCTTGAGGCCCTGGTGGGCCAGGGGATGGCGGGCAGCAGCAGCAGCACAGTAGTTTGCTGCATTGGTGACATGTTTCTGATTTGCGGCTGTGTTTTTCATATATCTTACTCATAATAATTTTCCTTTCACTGAATTAATGCTATTTTGTCAGTTAGCACATTAACAAGCGTCATCGCATTTGAAAATGAGCAAGCTCTTTTTTAGATGCTATTGCTATAATTCATGTACATGCTATTAATATATGCTGAGTTTCTATTTTGTGGACCTATAACATTAAAATGAGCTCGCTCACTTTAATAGACCTCTTCTGAGATAGGGAAAATAAGCTATATTTCAAGCTTGTTTTCCCTATCTCAGAAGAGGTCTAATGTTTACGACCAAGGGGGATGACATATTATGATATTATGTCCGGTAGTCCCCGTTAATCTTCACATAATCATAAGTCAAATCGCAGCCATAGGCTTCTGCTGAGGCGGTGCCGTCTGATAAATCTATTTCTATTGTAACTTCGCCAGGGCCTAGTACCGCCTTGGCTTTTTCTTCGTTAAAATCCAGGCCGATACTTTCCTTACATACTTGAACTCGGCCTTCATTGGATGAAAAGGCTACATCAACCTTGGTAGCGTCAAAGCTTGCTCCCGAGTATCCCATTGCACAAAGCACCCGGCCCCAGTTGGCGTCTGTCCCAAACATGGCAGACTTGACCAAGGAAGAGGAAATTACGGATTTGGCTATTGTTGCGGCGGTTTCCTCACAAGTTGTGCCCTTGACTGTACAGGTTATCAACTTAGTTGCGCCTTCGCCATCTTGGGCTATTTTTTTTGCCAAGTGTAAGTTGAGGGCGTTAAGGGCTGCTAGGAAGATGTCATAATCGGCACCTTTTTTTGTTATCTCGGGATTGCCTGCAGTGCCGGAGGCTAGGATAGCTGTCATATCGTTGGTGGAAGTGTCTCCGTCTACGCTTATTCGGTTGTAGGTACGGTTGGCGGAGTCCCGTAATGCCTCTTGGAGCAGCGCGGGAGATATGGCACAGTCCGTAGTCAGAAATGCCAGCATTGTTGCCATATTTGGGTGAATCATTCCGGAACCCTTTGCAATGCCGCCGATTGTGATGGGCACACCACCGATTGTGAAGCGGACAGCGGCAGTTTTGGAGAAGGTGTCCGTAGTCATTATTGCCTCGGCAACGTCTTGAGTATCCAGGGATAATGCGGCAACCAACTCTGGGATAGCGGATACAATAGTCTTGGTAGGAAGAGGTTGCCCTATTACCCCGGTGGAGTTGACGATAATATCCGTTGGGCTAAGACCTAATGCTGCGGCGGTTGCAGCAACGCATTCCCGCGCAGCTTCCCTCCCTCCTGGGGCACAGGCATTGGCATTGCCTGAGTTGGCAAGGATGGCCCTGGCTCGGCCGTTTTTGAGGTTTTCCATTGTCAGATACAGAGGTGCAGCTTTTACCGTATTAGTTGTGTAAACGGCGGCGGCGGCGCATTCCTGGTCGGCTACAATGAGGGCAAGGTCCTTTTTTTCTTTATTGCGGCGGATTCCGCAATGTATCCCTGCGGCTTTAAATCCAGGGGCAGCGGTTACGCCGCCGAGTATAAATTCAAATGTTGGCATATTATACACCTCTCAATCCTAAGTCTTCGTCTAAACTCAAGGCTATATTCATACACTGCACAGCCGCACCGGATGCGCCTTTACCCAGGTTATCCAACCGTGCGCCAAGAAGAACTTGAGTTTCATGACCAAATACAAATAGGTCGATGTTATTGGTTTCGTTACAGGCGGTTATATCCATAAAGCCGACTTCCACTGATTCCTCTATGGGCATTACTCTAATAAACCTGCTGTTCTTATAATGATGGGTCCAAGCTTGATGTATATCAGATAAATCCAAATCCCATAACTGCACCGTTACAAACATCCCCTGATAAAAATCCCCTACAGTGGGCATAAAATGAGGCGGATGCGTTAAGCCGCACACTGCTTTCATTTCCGGTAAATGCTTGTGTGTAAGACCCAGAGCGTAGGGCCTAGGCACGCTTAGTTTATCCCCGTGAAGTCGAATGGACTCATACTGCTCTATCATTTGCCGCCCTCCTCCTGAATATCCCGTCAGGGAGTTGCAGCATAGCTTTGTGTCTTTGGCAGTAAGCCCTGCTTCCAGCAAGGGATATATCATGGAAATAAATCCTGCCGCATGACAGCCCGGTACCGCTATACGTTTTGCGCCTATAAGGGCATTGCGGTAGTCATGGGACAGCTCCGGCATACCGTAAGCCCAGCCCTGTGTTACCCGGTGAGCCGGTGATGCATCAATTACGAGCTTATCCGCCGGTGCAAAAACCGCCGACTTACGGGCCTCGTCATCAGGGAGGCATAGGAAAATTACATCAGCTTTGTTCATCAAATCAAGGCGTGTGGTTGGGTCCTTTCTCAGAGCCGGGTCAATGGTAAGCAGCCTGATATCATCCCGGGTAGAAAGCCGCTGCTCTAGTTGAAGCCCTGTAGTACCGGCCTGCCCATCTATAAATACATTAATCATAGTCACCCCTATGGTGGTTTTTTGTAATTCTAACACTTACTGCATAATTATGCAATATAAATGAATATTTATTCTCAATTGGCAATCTTGCATAAAAAATTCATATGACATCATACGGTTTTTTTGTGCAAAACAGATACGCCTCTTGCAATTATTTACCTATTCCGCTAATGTATTACATAAGCAGTCGTACAGAGTACGACCCCGTAGCGTAGCGAGGAAGCGAGCGCAGGCTTGGGACAGAACCCCATGATGAGAAAGGAGAAGACTATGCAAATATTGAATTATGAACCAAAGAGGGTATTCCACCATTTTGCTGCAATCAGCAAGATTCCACGGGGGTCAGGCAATGAAGAGGCCGTCAGCGACTTTATCGCCAAATTTGCCGAGAAATTAGGTCTTGACTATGTCCAAGATTCTTCTCATAACTTGATAATATACAAGGATGGAACCCCTGGGTATGAGGATTCTCCCCCGGTAATCCTCCAAGGACATCTGGACATGGTATGCGAAAAAAACGCCGATACCGTCCATGATTTCCTCAAGGATCCCATCAAGTTGTATGTAGACGGGGATTATCTCAAAGCCGATGGCACAACCTTGGGAGCGGACAATGGTATTGCCGTGGCTTACTGTATGGCATTACTGGAAGCAAAGGACATTCCCCACCCGCCCTTGGAAGTAGTACTCACCTCCGACGAGGAAGCAGGCATGACCGGAGCCATGAACCTGAATGTTAACATGCTAAAGGGGCGCAGGATGGTCAACATGGATTCCGGCTCCGTGGGTTGCTTCACGGCCGGGAGTGCCGCCGCTTCTACGGCTGAGTATGAGTTTTTTGTAAAATGGGAGGCTCCACGTGAAAATACAGAGGCATATACGCTGACTGTGAAAGGACTGCAAGGTGGTCATTCCGGCGGAGATATAAATAAGGGACGAGGCAACGCCATTTGTATCCTCGGTATTGTGCTTAACGCCATCGAACGAGCTATAGATAATGTCCGCATAAGCAACCTTGCCGGCGGGATGAAAGTTAACGCCATCCCCCGTGAGGCGCAGGCTACAATTGTCATCAGTCCGTCAGATAAAGAAATCTTGACCAAGGCTGTTGATATATGCACGACCACATTAAAGACGTTTTTCCGAGTGGCGGACCCCGGTTTGAAAGTAGCACTTGAGCCCGCAGAAATGCCGGAAAAAGTAATAGCAAATGATGAGAAACTCTCATATTCTATGTTGCTGTTCCCATATGGTATGCTGGCCATGAGCATAGACATTGATGATTTGGTGGCTTCATCCTGCAATATCGGTGTGATAGAGACTTTCGAGAGTGATGTAAGAGTATCCTGTATGGCCAGAGGTGCTACCAAGGAATATCTCTCGGATGTGGAAGATAAAATCATTGCACTGGCATGTCTGGCCGGGGCGGATATACAATTTGGGCATAGCAGCCCTGCATGGGATTTTAATCCCGATTCGGAGATTCTTAAGCAATTCGCGTCGTATTATAAGGAGCAGGTTGGTGAAGAGCCAAAGGTCATAGCGATGCACGGGGGCCTGGAATGCGGTATTTTTGCAGAAAAATTACCTGGACTAGACATTGTGGCAATAGGGCCAAATATGTATGACTTGCATACGCCTCAAGAGAGGCTGTCGATTTCTTCGACAGCGGTAATTTGGAAGTTTCTATGTGGTGTGCTTGGGACATTGAAATAGCATGAGATTTTTCTTAGTTTTTGGTTTGTTGGTAATTTTAGCTGCTTGCGGCGGCACTGAACCGGATATCGGGCCGGTGTACGCTGCCGTGTGCCGCCAGCAACTGGAACCGCCACCTACACACATTCCGGCAACCCCATCACCGCAACCCGTCGTAATCGAAGTAACCCCCACTCCGACCCCTCGCCCTAATCCCTGCTTCCTATGCCCATCAACGGAATGGATAGCATCTCTCACTTTGCGGGAAAAAATCGGCCAGCTAATAATGCCTCGCCTGCCTTGGCAAACCACTGCCATGACCCCGGCTTTGGAGCAATGGTTTACAGACTACCCCGTAGGGGGAATAATCCTATTTGCGGATAATGTAAACTCCATCCAGCAGGTTCATGCATTGATTTCAGACATGCAAGCCGCATCAACCCATCCCCTTTTCATCGCAACAGACGAAGAGGGGGGCCGAGTATCTCGTGTTGGGCGGCTTTTTGATGAACCGGTTCCTCCTGCATATGAAATCGGCCTCACTGGGGATTCAGATTATGCCTTTGAGATGGGTCAAATTACAGGGCAGTGGCTTAAGCTTCTTGGCATTAATATGAACTTCGCCCCTGTAGCCGATGTCTGGACTAACCCTGCCAACACCGTAATCGGCAACCGCGCTTTTGGAAGAGACCCGGAGCTTGCGGGGTTGATGGTCGAGTACACGATACGAGGGCTGCAATCCTCCGGTGTGCTGGCTGTGGCAAAGCATTTCCCAGGTCATGGGGACACTTATGAAGACAGCCATTATCTCCTTGCAGTATATCCCCACGACCGAGCTCGCTTTGACGAAATCGAGGCACCACCTTTTATCCGTAGCATACAGGCTGGGGTAGATGGCATGATGATTGGTCATATCGCAACTCCTGAGTTACAGAATCCAACACACCCCCTTAACTGGATGGCCCCATGGCTTGCTTCCGGTACTTTGCCCGCCACCTTCTCGGATTTTTGGCTGCAAGATGTGTTGCGAGAAGAAATGGGCTTTGACGGGCTGATAATAACAGATGCACTAGAAATGCGAGCCTTGACGGACCATTTTACCCCTGAACAAATTGCCCTGGGGACATTTATTGCCGGTGCGGATATTTTGCTGATGCCTACGGATGTAACAGCAACTTTTGACGCGCTGTACGAGGCATTTCATGATGGCCTCCTTAATGAAGAGCGGCTGCATCAATCTTTACAACGTATTTACCTAGCAAGAAAGGCTGTACATGCAAACTAATCTTACCGGCATAGTAGAAAATATCGTTTACCATAACGAAGACAACGGCTATACAGTTTTTACGATATTTTGCGAGGATATTCCCTTAACTCTGGCTAATTACCAAGATGACGATGATAAAATCATAACCTGCACAGGCCACTTTCCGGACCTTAGGGAAGGTGAAAATCTACAGGTCATCGGCTCCTTTGTAAACAACCCACGCTACGGCTGGCAGTTGGCGGTTTCACATGCCCAAAAGACCGCGCCTAGCTCCCTTGCCGCCATTGAGAAATACCTGGGAAGTGGCGTAATCAAAGGCATCGGGGCTCGTATGGCAAAGCGAATCGTTGAAAAATTCGGAACAGAGACTTTGGATGTACTGGAAAGCGACCCGGAAAGACTGGCTCAAATCAAGGGCATCTCAGTAAAAAAGGCCTATGAATATTCTGAAAGTTTCCACGCCCAAGCAGAAATACGCAGGGTCATGATTTTCTTACATGAATATGGTATCAGCCCCGTCTATGCCAAGAAAATCTACAAAGTCTACAAAGACGCAACAATTGAAACCGTAAAGCAAAACCCATACAAATTAGCCGACGATATAGATGGGATTGGCTTTAAAAAAGCCGATGCAATAGCCCATAGGCTGGGTATTTCTAGGGACGCCCCTGAGCGGATTTCCGCCGGGCTGCGCTACATCCTATGGGAAGCATCCAATGACGGCCATACCTATATCCCATCTAGCCGATTAGCCGCCCAGTCAGGTGAACTGCTGGGTACCCCTGCTACCTTAATCGACAATGCAATGATTCAAATGCAGCTAACGCGGCTGATAGTCCGTGAAAAAGACCCAGATGAATCCAACGATGCCCTGGTATTCTTAAGTCCTTTGTACTACGCAGAGGTAGCAGTGGCCCGTTACTTAACTGCACTCGCCGCTGCTCACCGCATTCCCGACAAAACAGGAGGGGATATTAAAGCCACGATAACTGCCCTGGAACGGGAAACGGAAATGGAGCTCTCTGAGGGGCAACGCCAAGCCATCGCATCCGCCCTAACCGAAGGGGTACTGGTGATAACCGGCGGCCCAGGCACAGGAAAAACAACGGCAATCAACACATTGATAGCCTTACTTGAGCATCGTGGTCTCAAGGTGGCCCTTGCCGCCCCAACTGGCCGCGCCGCAAAGCGTATGAGTGAGGCAACAGGGCGAGAGTCCAAGACCGTTCACAGATTATTGGAAGTGAGCTATATGTCCACAGATTCCCGACGGCAGACCTTCAAGCGAAACGAGGATGAGCCATTGGAAACGGATGTCCTCATAGTAGACGAGGCGTCCATGCTGGATATTTTACTGATGTATAGCTTACTTAAGGCCGTGCCTGTAGGAACACGGCTTATTTTGGTGGGAGATGTGGATCAGCTGCCCTCAGTAGGTCCTGGGAATGTTCTCAAAGATATTATTTTTAGTGAAGCCGTGGCAGTGGTGCGCCTTACAGAGATTTTTCGTCAGGCGGCGGAGAGTGCCATTATCACTAATGCTCATAAAATTAACCGCGGTGCTTATCCTGAGCTTAACAGCAAAGATAACGACTTTTTCTTTGTACAGCGAGGCAGACAGGAAGATGTTGTAAATGCCTTGCTTGACTTGGTAACCAGGCGTTTACCGGCATACAAAAACTGCGAGAGCTTTCACGATATACAGGTGCTTACCCCCATGCGCAAATCAAATCTTGGGGTTTCCGGGTTAAATGGGCTGCTACAAGCTAAGCTTAACCCACCTGCTGCCCACAAAAGTGAAAGGGAATTCGGCCAGACCCTCTTTAGGGAGGGGGATAAGGTCATGCAGATTCGCAATAATTATGACGCCACCTGGGAAGTCTATGACACAGATGGGTATCTGGACCAAGAAGGTGAAGGGATATTTAATGGGGATATGGGAATAGTGGAGTCAATAAATGAGGACAGCGGCGCATTGACCGTTCTCTTTGACGATAACCGCAAGGTAACCTATGACTTTACCCAACTAGATGAACTGGAATTGGCCTATGCTGTGACTGTACATAAGTCACAAGGCAGCGAGTACAGGGTTGTGGTAATGCCTGTGCTAGGCGGACCGCCTATGCTCTTGACACGTAACTTACTGTATACCGCCGTGACCAGAGCAAAGGAGCTATGCGTATTGGTTGGCCTGCCGGAATGCCTTAACTCCATGGTAGACAATAATAGAATAACCACCAGATGCACAGCACTAGCACGGCGGCTCAAGAATTTATATAAGCTGACAGCGGAATAAAACCTTTGTCAAAAGTGACAAAACTGGAAAAATAACACATATAGTGAAATCAATGAGAAACGGTCTCGCCCGAGCTGCACCCTGAAACGCCGAAATAAGGCGTTTTAGGGCGATTTTGCCGCGACAGGCGAGACCGATTTCGAATTATTTCACTATATAATCGTGAAAAATCATAGAGTTCGTCATTGCGAGCGTGGCGAAGCAATCTATAAACCGTGCAAATCTTAGATTGCTTCGTCGCTTCACTTCTGCAATGACATTGTATACGTATGGAGGGAGTACAATGCGGGAGCTAATTCACCAAGTAATCGACTGGATTTATCCGCCTCGGTGTATGGCTTGCCACAATCCTCTTCCATTACAGGATACCGCCAGGCGTAAGCTCTGGCTTTGTGTGTATTGCGAAAAGCTTTTTATTTCTCTTGAAACACCCGGGTGTAGCATATGCAGTGCCCCTATCTCTGAGGGGGTTGAAACATGTGCTTCATGCTATGGCAAAAATTTTTCATTTATACATAATCGGTCAGGCTTTGCCTATGAAGGCCTGGTACGGGATTTAATCCGGGATATAAAATTCCGACAGCGCAAATATGTAGCTCAGGGGCTTGGACGACTTTGGGCTACCTTTCTTAAGGACTCAATACCGAAGGATACAATTCTAGTTCCCCTTCCCATGCATGAAAAAAAACGGCGGCGGCGTGGCTTCGACCAAGCGCAGATAATCGCACATGCCATAAGTGAGGCAACAGGGATAAAAACTGCAAATGTATTAGAACGAACCCAGAACACACCACCACAAAGCGGCCTCCATCCCCAGCAGCGTATCGAAAATGTAAAAGGAGCTTTTCGAATCAAAGAGAAAGATGCCAGTCTCGTAGCCAGACAAAATATTGTACTTATTGATGATATCTACACAACCGGCGCAAGTTTAAACGAGTGCGCCAAAGTGCTAAAGATAAGCGAGGCTGCCCATGTGTACGCTATGACCCTAGCAATTGCCATCAAGGAAAGTGATACACAAGATGACGACGATGCCAATTAATCTATTAGTTAATCCTTAGAATGTACAGACTCAGATACAGCCGTTTTCTTATACTCTACTGGTTTTATCTGCATTATTCTTGTTGACACAATGTAACGAAAATGTTAGATTATGTCCTGTGCTCGTACATATTATATATTCGTCGGAGGAAAGAATGAAATCACGTAGACGTTTAGTTCTTGTCGCCTTAGTAATGGTTATCGCACTTGGAGCAATCCCATTTTTTTCAGCACAGGCCAATAATAGTCTCATAGTAACCATCGACGGTCATCCGGTTTATTTTCACGGACAAGGGCCAATAGTTGTACATAATAGAACCATGGTACCGGTTCGCGGTGTCTTTGAACGAATGGGGTTTTCCGTACATTGGTTCCAAGAAACAAGAACCGCCTCTTTAGTCACCTGCAATGTAGTAATTAATATCCCTGCAGGAAGGGATTATTTCACCGTAAACGGGTTAATGGTTTTCCCTGATATCCCCCAAATGATTGTTAACAACACCTTGATGTTGCCACTTGCAACAATTGCCCAGTCCATTGGGGGCACAGCCGGATGGGATTCTGTCCGCAATATCGCGGTTATTACAACCCCGGGGATATTGCCTCCTTATACACCATATATACCTTATCATCCCCAGCCTACACCAGCACCATGGACACCGCCTCCCCATACTCCGGCACCATGGACGCCACCGCCTTATCATACTCCCGCGCCATGGACACCAACACCGACTCCATACGTAACACCATATCCGACTCCTACTCCCTATCCAACACCATACCAAACCCCAGCCCCATATCAAACACCGTACCCAACGCCATATCAGACGCCTTATCCAACACCAACTCCATATCAGACACAATCTCCGACGCCGCCTCCTTACTACCCTTACGTACCGGCTCCAACCCCACAGCCTACTCCTCAACCTACACCGGTTCCCACTCCCCAACCGACACCTGTTCCAACCCCTACAGCTACCCCTGTTCCAACCCCCACACCTCAGCCTACACCATCAAGGATAATCATCCCAAGCCGTAGATTGACAGATGAAGAGCTGAGGGCGTGGATGAGAGAGTACCACGCAAATGGTGGCATCAACGAGCTTGAGTTGGAAGTAGTACGCCTTGTAAATATTGAGAGAGCAGCGGAGGGGCTAGACCCACTTGTAATAAACCCAACCCTTATGATGGCTGCTCGATTCAAGTCAACGTGTATGGCGGATATCGGATATTTTGCACATGAGAGTCCGGTATATGGCAATTTCGTTAATATATCCAGACAGTTGTTTGGCTTTCCAATGTCTGCATTGGGTGAGAACCTAGGGCGTTTCCAACGCAGTCCTCAAATCGTGGTTGCCGCGTGGATGAACTCTCCCGGCCACAGAAGCAATATAATGAATCCTATATTTACGGAAATAGGTGTAGGTGCCATTGATTATCACTGGACACAAAAGTTTGCCAATTCCAATACATCGTATCGGCCTGCGCCCACGGGGGAATAGCTCGTTTATTCATCTAAAGTGCCTCTATAATAGGTATAGCGAATTAAATGAGAAACAGTCCAGACCGAACCGAAAATCGTGAACGATTCTACATGTTTTCGGCGACAGGCTGGACTGATTTCGAATTAATTCGCTATACAACACTGAGCAATGAAAAACATACTATAGTAACAGTACTTGAGAATGAGCAAATCCATTCTTAAGTACTGTTACTATATAGTCATCGCATATGAAAATGAGCTAGCTCATTTTCATATGACTATAACAACATAACAACAAAGGCCCCCACTCGGGGGCCTTTACTCTTTCATTCTTTGAGAATGACATATGCGCACCACCGGTGGCAGTTTTGCTTATCAGCAGCCTCCGGGACTGGGTTCTGGTGTAGGTTCAGATGTAGAATCAGGTGTGGGTTCTGGTGTAGGTGGTGGCGTGGGTGTAGGATTAGGTATAGGTGTTAGCGTGGGTGTTGGTGTGGGCACTGGTTCAGGAACTGGCGTAGGTGTTGGAGTCGGTTGTAATTCGTATATAACTGTATAAACCCTCAACATTGTAACAATGCTTTGCTCCCGAGTGTATGGGCCCTGTGGAGAGAATCTATTACCGCTAACTCCACTCATAATACCGCTGGCCTGCATTTGTCCGACGCCTTCCATTGCCCAGCTTGAGATGTTTTGATTATCTGCAAAGGTTGATGCTTGATGGGGTAGCTGATGCCCGATTGCATTAACCAACCGCATTAGGAAGACTGCCGCCTCTTGGCGGGTAATCTCCCTGTCCGGCGCGAAGAGATTGCGGCCTACCCCTTGTACAACACCCAGGTATGCCATTTTTTCTACATTAATGTCAGTAGTATCTGTAAATGTGACGCGACCGGTTATGTCACCTGCTATACTTGTATAAAGTGCCGCAGCCAAAGCCGCGAACTCAGCGCGGGTAGTGGTTAATCTATAATTAGATTGCAAGCTCTCCGGCACTAGTCCCCTATTAACTGCAAGAGAGATACTATCTCTTGCCCATGAACTGGCGGTTTCAAGATTTGGTGCCGGGGGAGAAATTAGTGCCATTACAAGGCTTTCATATATTGTCCTAAGATATTTCGTTTCATCATTTGACAATGGATTCCAATGATTGCCATATGCATTGCCGGGAGCTGATGCAGGTACTGTATACACATGTGAACCTACAATGACACCCTCACGAATAGCAACAACAGTAGGAACAAAAATCCTAAGCTCCCCGGTGTTGACACGATTGCCTGTTTGGTCGGTTAGATGAAATGGGTTGAGATCCATGGGTTCGATAACCGACGCAAATTCAACAAGGAGCTCTTGATATAGGGGGTGCCCAGGGTCAGTCATAACCGGCACGCCATCTTGCAGCACCCAGGTTGTCCTTACCGTGGTCATATCAATATAGTGGATAGCATCCAACCCTTTGCTTAGTGCGACATCAATAAGCAAAGGAGCCATTTGCCTGCACCAAGGGCATTGTGGAAAACCAAAGAATATTAAGCCTGTCCCTGACTGGGCAATTTCTAATATTTCTTCAGGGGTGGTGAATTGTATAAGATTGAACTCGGGGATGGCAACATACATCATTGTTGCCATGCCGGCAGCGTTTGGCTGATTATTAAGTGCTTCGTATTCATACTTAAATCTGAGCATGTCTTCGGTTGCGGTGTTTTCACTGTATGCGAATGCCGCATTGGATGAAATGCCTATCACACCGACAACGAGTAATAACAGGCATAGGAATAGTGATGCTTTTTTCATAAATCCTCCTTATCACTCCATTGCGGAGCATATTCGTCACCAACCATGTATGAAATGTCTTTGAGCGGGGACGGCTTCGCCACCCCCACACACTCCTTCTTTCGTACTATACAATGTACAGAATATAAATGGTTGCCCTGCAGAGATTAGGATGCTTCCACAGCCTCAAGGTCCCTGTTAATGTTTAACTGTATCGTCTTTAATCCTGGCTGTATAAGCAGGCTCTTGATTGTGCCTATAGCGATATCTTCATCTAAATCTTCAGGGGTATCGTAGTTTATGGTCACTGAGTACCCATGTTTCATCCTGTCAGAGATGGATTAGGGCGTACGTTAGAAAAATCATAGTGATTTTTCATGATATTTACCTCCTAAAAAGTGATATCGTGTTTGCGCTTATTCATAATAGCCTTGTTTTGTCCCAATCGAACTCCATATCCAGATACTGCACCATAATTTTGCCACCCCTCAAAAATGATGTAGTAATAGTATATCAATAACTAAGTAAACCAACAAGGGAGCCTTTCGGCTCCCTTGTTGGTTTCATCACTAGTATGGTGTTATTAATCATTGGTATGATTTATTAATTGTTGTTAGGGAAGAGCAATAACGCGTATAACTTGCCCATCGCGCTCTAGGCGAAAATCAGCTGAGTAGCCGAATGCGTTGAATACGAAGCGGAATGGTACATAGATGCGGTTATTTTGGAACACAGGAACTACTGTGCCTCTTGCGCCGGTGCGGTAGTCAGAGAAGGAAGCGATGT
>Ga0123355_10001812_pt1 | contig 29904 bp, 17 predicted proteins | sample TergutEmb28metaG_3_FD_89872 | JGI IMG/M metagenome (GOLD analysis project Ga0123355, IMG submission 89872) | Embiratermes neotenicus P1 segment gut microbial communities from Petit-Saut dam, French Guiana - Emb289 P1 | ecosystem: Host-associated > Arthropoda: Insects > Digestive system > Gut ... | reverse complement strand
GGGTAAAGAGCCGTCAATATAAAACATTGGCGGTTTTTTTATTGTAAAGCAAGGGCGCCCCGTTTCGGGGCCTCCTCTATTGAATAAGCGGTTATATCCAAGGGCCTGGCCTATATGTGGTACTCCCCGTTTCAGGGAGTACCATAAAGGATGGCATGAAACGTGCCCCCCTGGGCCGATAGGCAGGGAATAAAACGTACTACCCATTATTATTTTACTCTCAAATCCAAAAAGGAAGGATGTTTGTTTGAACCAAGCCGATATAAGGCAAACAGAAAAATCATTTTCCGAGATTACTGCGGTCAACACTGTTTCACCCGAAAATATAACCCCACCAGATAAGCCAGTGGTAATGCTAAAACGCATAGGTTCAACAACCTATAAAATCAATATCCATTTCAGTAAAACCAGCAAAGAAACCATGCACGACAAGATTACTCGCATGATTAAAAATGAGATAGCAACAGGAACGGCGGTGCTGAATTGAGTAATAAATTTCTTCATACGCCTATAAAAACCACCGCATCAAATAAAACTTATGATATAATCCCATCACTGCAAATGAGCCGTCTGCCGAAAGGGGTACACACCCATGAATAAGCAGACAGCGCACAACGCTAAAATCACAGCCCTTTACTCCAGACTAAGCAGAGACGATGACTTGGTTGGAGAAAGCGGTTCTATTCAAATGCAAAAATCCATGCTTGAGGATTACGCCGCTAAGAATGGATTTTCCAATGTAGTCCACTATGTAGATGATGGATTCTCTGGTGGCAACTTTGACCGCCCAAGCTGGAAAAATCTAATTAGTGAAATCGAAAAAGGCCATGTAGCCACAGTCATTTCTAAAGACATGAGCCGGGTAGGCCGTGACTATCTCCAAACAGGCTTTTATACCGAAGTCTTTTTCAGAGAAAAGGGCGTAAGGTTTATCGCTGTAGCCAACAATATAGACAGCCACAACCAATCAAGCAGCGAGTTTGCCCCATTCCTAAATATCATGTCCGAGTGGTATATTCGAGATTCCAGCCGCAAAGTCAAAGCCAGTCATAAAGCTAGAGGGATGAGCGGAAAAAGGCTAACCTTTAGACCCATATACGGCTATGCTCTAGACCCAAACGATAGAAACAAATGGATAGTCGACCCGGAATCCGCCGAAGTTATACGCCGCATGTTCCAGCTTACGATTGAGGGAAAAGGCCCTTTCGAAATAGCCAGAATCTTCACATCGGAAAAAATAGATCGCCCAACGATTTACATGTATAAGCGGGGCATAGTCAATTATGAAAGCAGATGCAATTCGGCTTTGTCTTATGCCTGGAATGGCAACACAGTTGTCAATCTATTATCCAAGCCCGAATACATGGGGCATACAGTAAACTTCCGCTCAACCAGAGAATCGTACAAAGATAAGCGTTCAAAGGAAAACCCAAAAGAAGAATGGGTTATCTTTGAAAACACGCATCCGGGAATAGTGGATTCAGAAACATGGGAAACCGCCCAGCGTTGCCGTAAGACTATAAGGCGCACAGACAGCCATGGAGAAGCTAATCCGCTTACAGGCTTGGTATTCTGTGCCGATTGTGGCGCAAAACTATATAACCATAGACAACCCCATCCAATACGGTATGCCACTAAAAAAGGGCAAAAATTTACTCGCGGCCCCAATGATATGTATGCTTGTGCTACCTATAATAATTCAGGTAAAAGATTTGACCGTAAATGCACCATGCACTATATCAGAACCGCAGTTTTATGGGAAATAGCCCTCATTGTTATAAGAGCGGCGAGTAGCTTTGTCCAAAACAACGAAGCCGAGTTTATCCAGCAAGTCCATGAATCATCAGCAATACGCCACGAGGAAACAGCGAAATCACATAAGAAGAAAATCACCAAGGCCCAAAAACGGATTGCCGAGTTAAACCACCTGATTAAGCGTATCTATGAAGATAATATAGCTGGTAAAATCATAGACAAACGCTTTGAACTGCTATCCCAGGAATACGAGCAAGAGCAGAGCGAGTCAGAGCAAGCCATTATTCAACTACAGGCAGAACTTGACCGCTTTACCGATGATGGCAACCGGGCAGAAAGATTTATAGAAATCGTAAAAAGATACACCGATTTTTCGGAGTTAAGCCCCAGCATGATAACGGAGTTTATAGAAAAAATCGTTGTACACGAAGCCGATAGGTCTAGCGGTGAGCGTCAACAACAGGTGGATGTTTACCTTAACTTTATCGGCAAGTTTGATGCCCCGATGCCAAACCCAATTGCAAAAGAAATCCAATCCGAGGAAAGGGCAAAGCGCAGGCGAAAGCAATGCCTTGAAGCCCAGAAACGATATCTTGAGCGGAAAAAGCTAGAGGCCCAAGGGCAGAAAGAGATTCCCGTAGAAGTGGCAATACGGATAGCAACAAAGCAGAAAAAACAAACATCATAGACGGTCAGCAAATGGCGGCTTACTCATTGCAGAGTGAGCCGCTTTTTCTATACCCAAAATCCAAAACCGAGAGGAGAAACCAGTAATGGCAAAAACCAAACATGAAAGAATCGCAAGTATCGAGGAGCAAATCGCCCAACTAGAAAATCAGAGGAAACAGCTAATCCAGAAGCAAAAAGAGGATGACCGCAAGGCCCGGACAAGGCGCCTTATTGAACGTGGGGCAATCTTAGAAAGCCTTATCGAAAATGCTGATTCCTACACCAATGAGCAAATCAAAACTCTGCTTGAAAGAACCATCAAAACCGATTTTGCTAACAAAATCATAGCAAGTTTGAAACAGCCCAATAACCAACCAACACAGCAAAAAACAAACCCCACTGGGCAGCCCGTCACTACCCACACCACTAAGACCGGGAGCAACCCTGCTGGCAACAGGAATCAAACCCCAACTGCCAGCCTGAGCAAAGGCACAAGGGAAACGGGCTAACGCCCCTTTCCCTTGCAAAGCAAGGGCGCACTTATGTACCACATGAATGTGGTACGGTGCGCTCCTGCGGAGGGCGTGTTTCGCCTATCGGCTCAACATTGGGGTGTTGCACCCCCAAACCCCCAGCAAACTGCAAAAGCGGTAGTCATTTCCCTACAAGTGGGATTATGACTATCGCTTTTTTAGCAACCCATCTAAGCAAACTAAAACAAGGAGAAATGTCTATAGCTATATATCATTTAAGCATAAAAATAATCAGCCGTGGCAAAGGCAAATCCGCAGTAGCAGCGGCGGCTTACCGGGCTGGTGAGATAATCAAAAATGAGTATGACGGCATTACCCATGACTATACTCGCAAAGGCGGGATAGTCCATACAGAAATTTTACTACCCGACAATGCCCCATCTGAATATATTGACCGTAGCCTATTATGGAACGCCGTAGAGAAAATCGAAAAGGCTAAAAACAGCCAACTTGCCCGTGAGATAGAGATAGCCCTGCCTATCGAATTGACCCAAGAGCAGAATATAAACCTCGTCCGTGAGTATGTAAAAAGCCACTTTATTGAGCAAGGAATGTGCGCCGATATTTGCATCCATGACACAGGAACAGGCAATCCCCATGCCCACATAATGCTAACCATGCGCCCGCTAAATGAGGATAGAACCTGGGGCGATAAACAAAAGAAGAAATATATCCTTGACCAGCACGGCGAGAAAATCTATGATCCTATAAAACGCCAGTATAAATGTGACAAAGTTCAGACTACAGATTGGAATGAAAGGCACAGAGCCGAGGACTGGCGGGAGGCATGGGGTGACGCTGTAAACCGCCATCTTGAAAATCAAAACCACCCGACACGCCTTGACCATCGCTCATACACTAGGCAGGGTATAGAGCAACTACCTACTATTCATTTGGGTGTGGCGGCGCACCAGATGGAGAAGCGTGGCATCCGCACAGAGCGGGGGGACATCAACCGAGAAATCGAAGTCACGAATCAGAAGTTACGTCAGCTTAAAGCCCGTATATCCAAACTCCAAAACTGGCTGAAAGAGGAAGCCGCTAATACCACACCGCCGACACTTGCAGATATAATTTCTGACATTCTTTCCCGGCAGGCCAATGCGGATAAATCCCCGAATTATCAGGCCCTTTCCAATGCTAAAAATGCTTCTAAAATTCTTACGTTCCTACAGGAAAACCAGATAACGGATATCGCTGGGCTGGATGCAAAACTTAAGGATATGATTGGAAAGCGATTCGAGATTAGGGATAGTCTCAAAACTACAGAACAGCGATTAAAAACCTTGAGCGAGCATATCCGACAAGCTGATAACTACCGGGAACACCAGGCTACCTACAAGGAATACAAACGGCTTACGGGAAAAAAGAAAGAAGCCTTTTACAAAACCCATAGGCGAGAAATCTCCCTTTACAAATCTGCAAAAGCCTATCTTGAAAGCACTATGAAGGGCAAAACCACCATCCCAACTAAAGCCTGGAAAGACGAATATGCCATGTTAATTCCTGAGATAAAACAACTCAATCATGAATATACCATGCTAAAATATGAAACTGCTGAAGTTGAGAGAATTCGCACGACCGTTTACGACATCATGCGCCACGAATCGCATATAAGTAAATCCATACAAATACAGGCTAAAGAGTTATAAATCACACCAAATCAGATAAGAATATATGAACATTCACTTGTCCTCGAAGGGTAGTGAAGCAACTTATAGCCCATAGTTTCCTATATTTTCTTATCAGATGGATCAGCATGGTACATCCTCATTTCACCTTGCACATCATTATTGTTATCAAATTCGTAGAATCCTTTCCATTCGCTCCGTGCGTAACTTTCGCCTCTCTTTTTGTTAAACATTTTTTCACCAAATGAGAACCAAAAGATGCTCATGTCTGCTTTTTTTAGAAACTCAATCAAAACATCCTTTCGAATTACGAGACAACGACTATCAAGATTTGCTTGGTTAGAGAGTCTAGTATCAAATGCAACAAGCTCACCATTTTCATTATAATAAGAGCCGTCATATTTCAACTGCTTCAGCTTCATCATATCTACAATACATTTAGTAGGTATTTCATACGAAACGGATTCTTCTTGACTTGCATCGTACTCCTCTTCCCACGAAAAGCTGACTTTTGCAGGAATCAAGTGTTGTTCAATAGCTTCTCGTTGTTCACGCTCAATCATTACCTCACTTTTATGATGCATTTCTGTCGCATCACTAGAGTATGATGCTAATATTTCCTTTAGAAATAATAAATCTTGTTCAACCAGGGGGGGCTCCTCATAGACATAAGAATCTTGTTCATTATCTACTTCATCATCAGAAAACATATCATGGTAGCTAGGACTCCAAAAGTGCTCTCTGTTGAATATCTGGTATGTCGAACTATTGATACCATTGCGAAAGTCCATCTGTAAAACGTCATTACGGACATTTCCCCATGCTTTATTGCTTATAAGATAACCTATAGTCCATGCCCACATTTCGTATAGTGTACTATCGTAGTCGTAGCTTCCAAGTTGTGTTTTGCTAAATGAAATTAAAGATATCCATTCGTTATCATGTTCATCAAGATAGTGTAAAAATTTAGAGTTTTGTGAAAAAAACAACTCATCACGTTTAGCCCACTCGATTGGTTGTAGGGTCTCAATACTGCTGTCAAGTCTATATTCAAAATCTATTTGTTGAATCAGAATTGGAGCATCAGCATTTTTGAGAAAATAGCTATTAAGAGTCGGATCAAAGTCTCTGACGTAGGGATTCCACGCACCTTTATACACCCCAGTTTTATCATTCCACCAAATCTTCAAGTTGTGCTTATCTGCTATTCGTGCCAAAATATTATAGAAAGCAATCCATTGATATTTTTTACCAATCCGCTCAGTCTTTGCCACATGATGCCTATCAAAGTTTACAGTACGACTCCAGCGTAGTTTATCACTTTCATAAAGGTATTCTTTATCGTATCCAAGTTCATCACGGATAAACTGCATAGCATACTGATAGCAGTTCTCTAAATCTACACCTTCAAAATCATTTAAGGCACTTTGGAATACATAGCGTCCAAAATCCCCATACCATCCATGGGTTGACATGCGCATAGAGGATTCAATGTAGTTCCAACCAGTATCATCATTTTCAATTCTATAACTCTCCACTTTTTCTACAATCGGAATTGCGTCAGAATTATATGGTGGATATATACGTGATTTTTCAATAAATGAAGCTTCATTTGGATATTCATAAATATATTTTTCCAGAGTAAGTCGTGCGTAATCACGCAACAGAATATCTGGGTATACTTTGTCTACACAAAAAATGTTATGATATATATAGTTGGCAAGTTGAGTATACTCAGCCTTGTTCTCAGCTGTTCTTTTTGTACAGGCTCCAAATATGCAGCCGTAAAGACGTTGTATTACATAAGGGTCGTTAATTTCATTAAACAAAGTCAGTAGTTCTACGTTAAGTTCAAAATTATTTTTTAGAACCTCAACAATAGCTTCCGAAGTATTATCACGCAATGCTCTATTTGATGATGATAACAGCCACGTTAATAATATAGCTGTCAAATTTACCCTTTCGCCATACAACGACAAAGCGTTTCCTTTTTGGATTTTGACAATATAATTATAAACCGATTCTTCATGACTGTTTAAGTTGTTAATGTGTAGCGTCCAAAAACTATCCCTAACTGCAATAGGTAACGGCGAAAGAAAAGAGTGTAAAGTGCGTGCATTTAACGGATGTCCTTCAACAATGCTATTAGCAAGTAAAACATTCCACATAGCAGATATAATGTCTCTATTTGCATTGTCTTCAACAAATTTGAAAAATATGTCAGGGTTAATTGCGCTTTTCAACCTTAATGAATAGGCAGATACATACTCCTGTTTGAAATAATGGATATCGTTTTTTCTATAATGTTCACTATCATCTTCCTGCAAAGTAAATTCGTCAAGAATATGAACGCACTCTTCACCAAATTTAGCTGCGTATAATGCTGACAAAACTCCAAATGTTTCAGCGGAAAATGAACGAATATCTGTTGAGCCTGAAAATAAACTCCTAATAAAGCAATCAACTGAAGATTTGTTTTTGAGCTTTTTTAATAAATATTTAGCCATGAAATAATCAGCCATAAGTTCATAAGAAAAATAATAGTATATCTCTTCGTTCCTATGATAATCTCCACTATGAATAATATTACACTGCTCTAGAAGGGTAATGTAATTCAATTTATCAAGTCCATGCATATCCCAAAAGTTAAGGGACAATAAATCAGATTCATCAATATAAGTTGAATTTGTGGCAACAAATCGCTCGCTAACACCTTCGATGAATTTAAGAAGCAGGTTAGTCTTACTCTGGATACCAAGTTGTTGCTTTATCTCATCATCTCTTATTTTTACATGGGCATCAAAGACATCTAACAATGTTTGTGGTTCTAGAGATAATGTTTTACAATAGAGCGTCATAAAAAGTGGGTTCGCCAATCGCTGGTTGAAATAATCTTTTGGTGCAAACGTAATACCGTAGTAATCAGAGAACATTTCAATAGCTTCTTCGACATTGCCTTGAAAGCCCGTATGTATGATCCTTGCAATTATATCTTTTTCGAACATTTCTTTAACTTCGTGACTAATAACAAGGCTTTCGTATGTAGACCGTACAGAAAAAATAAACTTTACATAATCATATTTATCTATTTTTGATATGAAGTCCCCCAGACCTTCAAACCATACACCTCTATCTCTGCTTTCATTGATTGCATCAATAACAATAACTACTGATTTATTATCTCTTTCACCAATTCCATTGAGCGTTTCCATAAATACATCAAAACTACAATCAAGGGATAATTGATCGATAAGTTGTTTCTCTATTTTTTCTGAATTAATGAATTTTTGACCTAATAACAAAATTACCTTGCCACCTGAATCAAAATAGCTTTTCCCAAAAAAGCCCAACAAGTGGGATTTTCCTTCACCAGCACGTCCTCCAACAAGCAAAGATTTTTGAAATAATATGTTGCCGTAATTACTCTTAAAATCAATAATCTCTAAGGCGGCAGCAAAATTATGCTCGTACAAATGGCTTATTTCCTGTTTTTCTAAGTAACGCTTAAAATTAAGGATATCGATTTCCAGGTTGGTTGTAAGATTGTCAAACCATAAAAATGCCTCAGATACACTATGTCCGGTAACATCCGGCATGTCTTCGATATAGGCTATAACCTTAGCAAAAAAGGCCCGCTGAGCATATAAATCCATGCGCCGCAAAGTATCAATTGCATCTTGTTTTAGTGAGTTTAAGATATTAGCGCCTTTATCACTGTTGCTGAATATTTCCAAATATTCTGCAGAAGCAGTTTCAACACTAAACATACGATTGTATCTATCCCCTAAACCTTGCAAACTCCTGTTGAGCTGATCAGTGAACCAATCATTCTTTAGTATAAGATTGTTGAAGTATAGACTACCGATGCTTGAATAGTTATTATCAATAATGTCTTGTAGAATCTGCTCATTAGTAATCGGCACAAGGTCTATTCCCGCATCAGTTAGAAAATTAACTATACCCAAGTAACTAGCACTGGCTCTTGAAAAGTCTTTGTTACAATACAAGTAAACAATATCCAAACATCCTCTGTATGTGTTAACAGCCGTCATCATTGATTTTTCGATTTTATTGTAATCTACAGAATTGCTGAAAAATTTTGCTTGAAAGCTAACATTTTTCCCACATGAATTAGCTATCGGGTGAACCTCAAGTCCGGGATTATTCGGACTTGAATTTAGATTTCTCGCTTCAATATGAAGCATTTTAGCGAACAAAATTCTGCACATTCTTTCGAACGCATTCTGGGGATTCTCTATGTTTACTGTTACAAAATTCTGCCATGTGATTTTTTTGAGATCTATTTCTGCCAACTCCTCGCGTTTCAACTTTCCCTCAATCTATATATTGCAAGTACAGAGCACTCAATGTAAAATTGTTGCGTCTGTTGATTTAGTTATTCCACTTTCGAAATTTGCTAGCATCATTTTAATACTGAATATTGGTTTGTCTTGCTTGCGGTTCTTACGAATGCAACAACTATATCAGGATGTATTTACCAAAGCAATATAGATAGCCATAAATCGAACCTTTTTCCGCAAAACTAAGCACAAAAAACGGTAGCACTGATATGATTCATCAGCACCACCGCTTATTCCCTTACATGATGCATCAAAACTCCCCTTGACAACATACGTCCAGCGTTTTCCAGCCATCTTTGATTGTATCATAGTCACCGTCAATACGGGGGTTTGGATGGTGGGGTTAATACAGTCACTCGATTCCAAGTGCTCTCTATATAAATGAGTCTTGAAGTATATACGACATACCTATGTCGTGTTTATGATGCTATAATACGTCCAAAGGAGGCAAAATCATGGACAAGCATAGCATAACAGCCTTACGAATGCACCGGCAGTTACTAACCGAAAAGGCAGCCCAGGCCGACTACGATGCCCTATACCGAGATACTCAGCCAGGGCAAAACGTATACTGGAATGGCTTTGGAGACCCACCCACAATTACTTACCGTGCCAACTTCAACGATAAGGAGTATAACCGCCAGCGCCAGCTAAGCAGGGCCTTGGTAAAAGGCCGGTTCCAAGGAGGCAATCTAGGCTGGATATTGCAATCGGAAATTGAACTCTTTGCCGGGCTTTATAAAAAACCTCTTACAAATCCGTCAGACAAACAATCTGCCCTACTGAACCTGATAGAGCGGGAAGGCCCCATGACCATCCACCAGATGAAGGAAACCACTGGGCTGCTGGTGAAAGAAATCACACCTGCACTCCATCGTTTGCAAGAAGCCTTCCTTATCTACGAAGACCAAAACGACGGCGAGTGGGACAGGGGCTGGTACACTTTTGCAGAGATGTTCCCTGATGTGAGACTGGACAGGTATACACGTCATGAGGCCCTGGCTATTGTGCTTCCGCGGTTTGCATACCGCCATGTGGTTTTTGATGTGCAGATGGCCAAGTCATTTTACAAGCTACCGGAAAAGGACATAAAAAAAGCTGCTGCCGAGCTAGTCGAGAAGGGCATATTGGTGGAAACAACTGAGGGACTAATATTGCAAGAAGATGTAGGCATCCTTGAGGAAATGCCAGCTATAGCAAAATCAATGAGAAACAGTCCCGCCCGAGCCGAAAATCCCGAGCGCTTCTGCGGGTTTTCGGCGACAGGCGGGACTGATTTCGAATTATTTTGCTATACTGCAGCAGCACATATGTCGGACATATCTCACGTAGCAATTAAATCCGTTTTTGCAATGCATCGCAATGATTTTCTTGTAAAATCAAACGAGCACTGGCTTAAGGAGCGGTTTACCCACAACTGGCCCGATACCCTAAGCTATCTATTGATTGACGGGGAATTTCGCGGCGTTGTTGCCGGGAAATTTAGGTACAAGCCAGAGCTTGAGGATATTATCCTTGACTTGCCGCCAGAGGAAGCCAGTGCGCTAAAAGATGAAATCCTTGAGACAGTACATTACTTACACGGAGCAAGTAATATAATAAAGCGCTACCAAGGAGGGGAACTATGAACGCAAACATCTATGAAAAGGCAAATCAGATAATCAGGACATGTGACGCAGCGTATTTGGGCGTCATTGACGAAGACGGATTCCCTAGTGTTTCAACAGTTACAGCACTAAAGCCCGATAACATACTTGAAGTATATTTTTCTACAGGCATGGGTGGTAATAAAGTCAAGCGCTTGCAAAATAACAACAAGGCCAGCATCTGCTTCCGCGCAGGCAACGATAATATTACTCTTGTTGGCGAGGCAGAAATACTAACCGACCAGCCAACCAAAAGCCGGCTATGGGAACCGTGGTTTATAGACCACTATCCTCAAGGAGAAACTGACCCAAGTTACTGCGTTATCAAGTTTACAACCCGGCGGGTGTCCTTGTGGGCTGGCTATGACTATGCGGCGTTTACTATTGACGAGCTGCTTAAAATCCAGTCCTACTGTGGGCTTTTATGTAATGGCTGTGACTATAAAAAATCCCATGGATGTATAGGGTGTATTGCACTAAAAGGCAAGCCATTTTGGGGAGAATGCGATGTTGCCAAATGCTGCATTAATAAAGGATACGCTCACTGCGGCGAGTGCCCCGACATCCCATGCGAAGATTTGCGCAACATGTCTTGCGGGGATGACAAGGAATGTGACAAGCCGCCAGGGGCACGGATTGCGGTATGTAAGGCCTGGGCCGCAAGGAAGGGCAGTTAGCTCTTCGCCGCAAGCTACGATGTCAGGAAGCCTCGGGGCGGAGAAAATGCCATTTTTTGCGTGTTATCACACGCAAAAATGGCGTTTTCCCGCCCCCCGAGTCTCCCTGACGCCTTCGCAACAGCGGCGAAGAGCTAACTGCCCTCCCTTGCGGATCTCACGGCCTGCTATGGGAAGAGCAAAAGATTTAGTTTGTTGGTGTATAGCAACGCTTTTGTCAATAATGAAACAACAATAAGCACCCAAATACATATCGCCAATTGCAAACGCACAAGACCCTCAAGGTTTTTTCTTCCCCTAGCAAGGGGCGCAAAGCGCGGGCGGGCAAGAGTTGGTTTTGGAGTGGTGTGGAGGCGTCAGGGAGACTCAGGCGCTAGGGAAAACGCCATTTTTGCGTGTGACAACACGCGAAAAATGGCTTTTTCCCTAGCCTGAGGCTTCCTGACATCAGCCGGAACATGCGCCAAAACCAACTCTTGCCCGCCCGCGCGGCCTCATCTATCCTGCGCCTTTGTATACCGCGAGATATTAAGCAACACCCCAGCCAGCCCCATACTCACAAACAAAGATGTACCGCCATAGCTGATAAAGGGCAGTGTAACCCCGGTATTGGGAATACTATTGGTTACAACTGCAATATTAATCAGTGCCTGGAAAGCAATGGCCAGCACAATCCCTATAGCTGTCATGGCCGCAAAGGTGCTGTGGGCGTTTAGTGCCACTTTTATACCTCGCCATATAAATATTCCAAACAAAAGTAATATCATACTGGCCCCCATCAGGCCCAATTCTTCTACAATTATGGCAAAGATGATATCGTGATGGGCTTCGGGCACAAATGTCGCCTGCCGGCTCTGGCCTATTCCGCTGCCGAAAAGGCCGCCGCTGGCTATGGCGTATAGGGACTGTATTACTTGGAAGCCTCTGGTGTCGGAATAGGCCCATGGGTCCATCCAGGCCCTAAAGCGGGCGCCTCTGAAGCCATCGCCAAAGGTAGCGTCGTACCATAGATAGCCTACCACTGCGGCTACTCCAGCGATGCCTCCCAAGATAAACCGCCAAATATGAGGGCTTGCAATAAAAATCATGCCAAAGCCTATTACCGCCACAATCAATGCGGCGCTAAACCCGCCGTAAAACACCAGCCCTGTAATAACACCTAATACAGCACCAAAGACCATTAGGCCCTTCCAGGTATGTAGGCTTTTTGGGGATTTATCTATCATATAAGCCAACATAAAAATAGTGGCAGCCTTGGCCACCTCTGAAGGCTGAAAGCGCTGTATAAGCGGAAACGGCAGCCAGCGCTGGGCGCCGTGGGTTGCGTACCCTATTATTACTACCGCCATCAGCAGCCCAAGGGTTATAAGATAGATAAGGGGGGTAAAGCGCCGTATATGCTCGTAGCTGATATTGGCCATAATGTTCATAATAATAAAGCCGCCAATGGCCATAAGGCCATTGCGCCTAAGGAAGTGGAAAGGGTCGTTGTTAAAAGCCACCCGATTAGCGGCTTCTACATAGCTTGCAGAAAACACCATAACCACACCTATAAGGGTTAAAAGGACTACTACCAGGTATATGGTGTAGTCCATAGTGCCTACATATACATGTTCCGCTTCCTCTTCCCGCGGCTTGGATCTTGGCCGCGGACCATTGGAGCGTAGAGCCTCTAAATCTGTAGAATATCTAGCCATCTTGCCACCTCCTGTGGATAAAATGCATAGTATTGGCTTTTAAAAACGACGCCGGAAAGCCTTTGTCAATATCATCAAAAGCGACATTTTAGTGAAATTCTCTATTATTAGAGCAAACCTATCTGATTGACATATTGCGTAAACATATTCCCGCGCTCTTCAAAATCCTTAAACATGCCAAAGCTGGCACAGGCTGGGGACAGCAGTACTACATGGCCAGGGGCGGCCGCTTTTGCCGCCATTTCCACAGCCTGTTCCATGGACTTGGCTTGACAATAGGCAGAAAAGCCGTTTTCTTGGCAGGTTCTTATTATTTGCGGGGCAGTCTGGCCTATAACGATAAGTTTAGCAACCTTACCTTCGAAGGCCTTTACCCAGGGGTCAAAGTCAGATTTTTTATCATATCCGCCGCCGATGAGCACGATGGGTTTTGAAAAAGACTCAAGCGCTTTGATTGCTGCATTTGGGTTGGTAGCTTTTGAGTCGTTATAATAGTCTACGCCGCCGATGGTTGCAACATGCTGGAGCCTGTGGTCTACTGCTTTAAAGGCCCGCAGGCCTTCGGCAATGTGGCTCGGGTACGCCCCTGCGCATAGGGCCAGGGCTGTGGCGGCTAGGGCATTTTCTGTCATTATGTTAAGGCCTTCTATTGGGGCGATGTGTACTTCTTCAGGAGCTTTTGAGGATATGCAAGTATTGCTAGTCTGAGCTTCTGAAAAAATGCAAGCTTTGCCAGCATGCTTTACATCTAGCCGCGCATAGATACTGCCATTCCGCAGGTATACACCTGTCTCCAGTACCGTACTTTCGCTAAACAATACAGTGTGGCATTTGGGTTTCATATCACAGGTTATGGGGTTATCGTAGTTTAGCACAGCATAGTCGGGATGCTTTTGATTTTCGAATATCCGGGCCTTCATTGCTATATATGTTTCCATATCTTTATGACGGTCTAAGTGGTCTTCAGTCATGTTTAACACCGCGCTTACAGCAGGCCTAAAGGCCGCGGCGGTTTCAAGCTGGAAGCTGGAGATTTCAGCAACTACTAGGGCGTCGGGGGACAAATCCTTTACCATGGAGGTCAATGGAATGCCGATATTGCCAGCTATGACAGTTTTGGGATTGTGGCGGGCCATTATTTCGCCAACCAAAGTAGTTACAGTAGTCTTTCCATTAGTTCCGGTGATGGCGATTACCGGACATGGGCATATGCGGAATGCCAGCTCGGCCTCACCCCATACGGGTATGTTTAGAGCTTTGGCCTTTTCCACGAAGGGCAGATAAATACTAAGGCCAGGGCTTATCACTACCAGGTCAAACTCATGTATGATTTCATCAGGGTTTTGCCCTAGGTAGGGGGTTATCCCCTTTTCTTCAGGGCTATAGGCCCAGTCTATGCTCTCACGCAAGTCCTGGGCTGTGACTACCGCACCAAGGTCACATAAAAGCGCCGCCGCTGCTTGGCCGCTGCGGGCCATGCCGCATACCAGTACTTTTCTATCCTTAAACTTCATGCTATACCCCCTGCAGAGCCAAATACCCAAGCAAACAGGCCATAGCCGTAACCACATAGAAAAACGCCACAACCTTAGTCTCCGGCCACCCACTAAGCTCAAAGCTATGATGAATAGGAGCCATCTTAAAAAACCGCTTACCTTTAGTAAGCCTAAAATACCCAACCTGAATAATCACACTAAGGGTCTCAATTACATACACAATAGCCACAATCACAAGAAACAAGGGCATCTGCAGCATCAGCGCAACGGCAGCAACAAAGCCCCCAAGGGCCAATGATCCAGTATCCCCCATAAAAAGCTTGGCTGGATGAGAGTTAAACAGCAAAAACCCAAGAAGGCTACCAACCGCCGCCCCAGTAACAGGCAGAATCGGCGATTCAAAAACCCAAGCTGCAAACAAGAAAAATGTAACAATAAGGGCTGTGACCCCTGCCGCGAGACCGTCTAACCCATCGGTAATATTAGCCCCGTTAGTAGCACCTAAAAATATAAAGCAGGCAAAAATAGGATAAAGCACCCCAAGACTAAACTCCAGCTCTGGGAAGAAAGGTATGCGCAACATAGTGCTATAGCTGTCCAATGTCTGCCAATACAGCACAAAGGCAATAGATATGACTATCTGGGCTATAAATTTCTGATATGCCCTAAGCCCCATTGAGCGCCGCTTCTTGATCTTAATAAAATCGTCAAGGAAGCCTATAACTCCATAGCCGATAGTCACCAGCAAAATTGCCATAGCCTCTGGGTTGCCCCGCGTAAATACCAGGGCCGCCAGCAAGAAACTAATGATTATCATGATGCCGCCCATGGTTGGGGTTCCGGTTTTTTTGGCATGACTGGCAGGGCCGTCATCCCTTACATATTGCCCATACTTAAACTTAATCAATGACGGAATAAGCATTGGGCAAAGCACGATATTGGCCACAAAGGCAATCAGTACAGCGTATGCGGCTGTGTTCATCGCACACCTCTCTTTACAATTTAATCTATAGCTTATAGCTTAGCACCCAACCCAGTAATCAGGTTTTCAAAAGCCATACCACGTGACGCCTTAACCAGCACAACATCTCCCTTGCGCAAAATGCTACGCCATTCGGATAGGAAGCTGTCCACTGTTTCAAAGTGGAGGGCCATCTGGGGAACATCCTCTTCCTTTTCAATTGATTGGCGCAGGATTGCCCCCAACTCAGGACCCATGTTAAGGCCTCCCCCCATGCCCCCGCCGCCACTCCTGCCATAGTTGATGGAGCGCTTAGGAATATCAAATAGTCTTTCCGCACTTTCATCCAAAAGGGGTTGGTTGCCGACACGTCCCTTTTCAGCTTGACGCCGCCGTATCGCATCATAGAATCCTTCGTTGATCCACCAGGCCATCTTTCCTATTGTCACCAGCATATTGACACCATGGTCTGCAGCAAAGGTTCCAAGTTCCTTGTGCCGGGGCTCGGATACATGGCCAAGCTCGTTCATGCCGCCTAAGATGCACACTTTTCGGCCATCTTGGTTAAGCACTACCTTTATAGCCTCCTGCATGGATGCGGGGTTGGCGTTGTATACATCGTTTATTAGTGTCATTCCGCCAAACTCCATAATGCTAAGGCGCCCGCCAGGGGGAGTAAAATCGTCAAAGCCTTTGGCAATCTCTTCAGGGGTCAGGCCCATTTCTATGCCTACATTGGCGGCAAGAAGGGCATTCAACACCATGTGAGCCCCCGGTACAGACACATTTATATGGATATCCTGGCCGTCTATTACAAAATGGGCAGGGCCTCCGGCAATGCTGTTTTCATCCATGGATTTTATGTTGGAGGAGCTGGGGTATAGCAGTTTAAAAGGCGCAGCCTTAGCCTTGGCTATTGCCCCTGTCAGCAGTGGGTCATTGCCGTTGAATATAGCCGTACCACCTGGGGCCAGACCGTCCAGGATTTCCAGCTTGGCATGAAGTATGCCTTCCCTATTTTCAAAGTTTTCTATATGTGCGTCACCTATGTTCGTAATTACCGCAATATCCGGTGCGCCGGCCAGGCTAAGCTCATGGATTTCGCCGCCATGGTTCATGCCCATTTCCAGTACCAGCACTTCATCTGCAGGTGTCAATTGGAAAATAGAATGAGGCACACCAATATCATTGTTAAAGTTGCCCTGTGTCTTTTGGGTTTTATACTTGCGGGCAAGTACACATGCTATCATGTCCTTGGTGGTGGTTTTGCCGGCACTGCCGGTTATTGCCACTACTTTTATGTCGTGCTTGTTACGGTAGTAGGCTGCTAAATCCAGCAAAGCTTTACGGGTAGATTTTACATATATTTGCGGGGCACGGCCATTTACTGCACTACCATTAGTCTGCCTTTCTGTAAGGGAGCATACAGCGCCATTGGTCAGCGCCTCGCCTATATACTCATGGCCATCGTTAGCACCTTTAAGGGGGACAAACAATGCCCCCGGCACTAGTTTCCGGGTGTCTGTGCATATAGATGTAACATCGGGTATCTGGCTTGCATCGCCGTTTATTAGCCTGCCTTTACACGCAGCCAATACTTCCAAGATACTTAGTTGCATATTTCCTCCTATAAGGGCCTGTTTAACTCAATCAGGCAGCGCTTCGCGGTTATAATGTAACATTCCCGCTTTATATATGAACCTAAAAGGTTTCTCAGTATCATCTAAACCGAGTAAACCTTTATCGCATCATCAAAACTACAAATTATTAACACACATGTTCTCTATAGCCTCCAGCGCTGTTTCATAATCGCTAAAATAATGCTTCTCCGTGCCGATTATCTGGTAATCTTCATGGCCTTTGCCGGCAATTATCAGCGCATCGCCAGGCTTGAGGATTCTTACTCCCGCGAAAATTGCCTCCCGGCGGTTTTCACATATCCCATAGGACACCCCTGTAGGCCTTGTGCCTTCCTCTATCTGGGCAATTATGGTGAGGGGATCTTCTGTCCGCGGGTTGTCCGAGGTCAGGATACAATAATCCGCCATTTCCCCAGCAATACACCCCATGATGGGCCGCTTAGTTTTGTCCCGGTCGCCTCCGCAGCCAAGGATTATTACCACCCGTCCCGTAGTAAACTCCCGGACGTTGGAAAGTATTTTTGCAACACTGTCGGGGGAATGGGCATAGTCCACCAGCACATGAACCCCAAGATTATTTGGCACGGCCTGTATGCGCCCCTGTACACCGCTAAGTCCGGCAACAGCACTACGGATAGCCTCCCGGCGGCTGTTGGAATTAATCCCAGGCTCCAGCGTATCAAGGCCAAGGGCCCGCACCGTACCAATTGTGGCAAGGGCATTGTATATGTTAAACCGCGCTTTTGGGTACAAGGTATAAAAACACCCCGGCGGCTCATCAGCAAGCTCAAAAATCGTTTTATCAGGCCCGTACTCAATATGTATGGCCCATAAATCTGCTTTATTATCCAGCCCGTAGGTAAGATGGGGCCTACCCCCATGGTATTGCAGCATTACCGGTGTAGACTCATCATCAACATTAACCACAGCAAACTTGCTTTGAGCAAAAAGCCGTGCTTTAGCCAGCCGATAGTTATCCATTGTACCGTGGAGATCTAGATGATCCTGGGTAAGGTTGGTAAATACCCCTACGTCAAAGGTAAGCCCTTCCATTTTATAGAACGCCAAGGCGTGAGAACTGACCTCCATCACCACATATTTAACTCCCCGGTCTGCCATGTAGGCAAAAATCTCATGCAACTCTAGGGGGTCTGGAGTCGTGGATGTGGCAAAGGGGATATCAATTGGAGTCTCCCCTATTCTCGCCCCGTTTGTGCCAATAAGGCCTGTTTTGTGGCCGCAGTTGCGCAGCATTTCTTCTATGAAATGGGTGGTGGTGGTTTTACCGTTGGTTCCGGTTACGCCAATCAGTTGTAGTTTATCAGCAGGATGGCGGTAGAAGTTAGCGGCTATATGTGCCATAGCTTGGCGAGTGTTTTCTACCTCAATGATTGTAACGCCAGGAGGATACTGTATAGCTATCCCCTGCGTCCCCTTACCCCGCGCCTGAAATCGTCCGTCATAATCAGCAGGCCGTGGGTGAATGCGTCCGCTGTTTTCCGGCCACATTTCTGTTATGTTGTATTTTTCCACTACAATCGCGCCGGCTCCTGCCTTGACGGCGCTGCTTATATACTCGTGGCCATCTACGGTAAGGCCCAATAGGCATATAAACATCCCACCAGTCTCTACCTTGCGGGAGTCTATGGCTATAGAAGAAATTTCTTGCAAAATACCTTCATTGCCCATCTGCAAAACTTCATATGGTATGTCTTGCAGCAGTGCTTTCAATGTCATGACGCTTTATCCCCATTTCAAACTTGGTTTCAATTTTTGATAAATATCTACGGATCCGTATCCAGCTCTACATCAGTTTCCTCATCCATTTCTACGCCTGCACCCGGACGGGTTCCTGCTTCAACCTCATTTTCTGCGTCTGTCTGCGGCTCCGCTTCATTTTCTATCACCGTCCCCATCCAAAGCAAAATTCGTTCCCCCTGGTTCACCAATTCCCCAGGAATAGGAAACTGATTAACCACAGTATTGCCATTTCCCGATATGTCAAAACCCAAGTTGGCCTCCTGAAGGGCTCGGGTTGCGTCAGCTCTTTCCATACCCCGCACATCCGGCAAAACCATAGGCACAACACCAGGCATTGCCATTTCCTCTTCGGAAAATATGGGCATAACCCCAAGATAAGGTAGTGCATTTTCCAATAAAACCTGCATAACCGGCCCGGTAACTTGCCCTCCGTAGTACGCACCCTTGGGTTCATCCAACAGCACCAAAGCCACAAGCGAGGGGTTTTCTGCCGGGGCAAAGGCCATAATGGAGGAAATATACCGCCCACTACCACGTGGCAGCTTTTGGCTGGTAGCCGTCTTTCCCCCTACCCTATATCCGGGTATATACGTGCGGCGGCCAGTACCTACACTTACCACAGTCTCTAATATATATCGCATAATTTCACTTACATCAGTGGGAATAATCTGCTCTCCCCGCTCGTGGGTAAACTCCTGCACAATAACTCCATCAGAATCCAGCAGCCTCATCCCCACATGGGGGGTTACCAGATAACCACCGTTTACCACCGCCGCTGCTGCGCGCACCAACTGCAGGGGTGTAATAGTAAGGCTTTGGCCAAAAGCCATAGTGGCCAGCTCAACTGGTCCAATATTCTCGGGTTTATACATAATTCCAACTGCCTCACCGGGCAAATCCACGCCAGTCTTTTCGTGGAAACCAAACCGTAACAAGTACGCATAAAAAAGTTCCGCCCCTAGCTGCTCCCCAAGAGCCATAAATACCGGGTTACACGAATTTTGCACCCCTTGCAAGAATGTCTGAGCACCATGGCTCCGAGGACTTCTCCAACACTTAATTTGCCGCCCTCCTACCATCATGGACCCGCTGCATGAAAAAATCGTGTCCAAAGTAGTCAGGCCTTCAGCTAAAGCCGCCGCCGATGTCACGATTTTGAATGTAGAGCCAGGTTCATATGTATCGTTGATTGCAAAATTGCGCCACATACGGTTAAGCTCATACATTTGCTGTTCCTGGCCTAATGTTTCCCATACTGCAGCCAGATCTGGTGATTGTATGGTAAAGGGGTTGTTCAAGTCAAAGTCCGGCTTGTTGGCCAGGGCGTATATCTGTCCATTTTGGGGGTTCATAAGAATAATTACCCCACGTAGAGCATTTTTTTCTTGTACCAGCATCTCAATGGTTTGCTCTGCGTAGGCTTGTAGCACGGCGTCAATGGTAAGCACCAAGTCATAGCCGTCAGTTGGCGGCACACGATACTGCCGCCCATGGGGCAGCTCACGCCCTGCAACATCGGTTTCGGTCAAAATGCGGCCTGGCTGGCCGCTAAGATACTGGTCATACCGTGCCTCAAGGCCGATGATGCCCTGGTTATCCCGTCCTACAAAACCTATTACATGAGATGCAAGGAAGCCAAAGGGGTACACTCGCCGTATGTCCTCATCTATTACAACACCGGGCAGGTTAAGCTCTCGTATTCTCTCAGCAATTTCTATATCCACCTGCTGAGCCACCCTTACTAAGGCCACCCGCCGGGATATTTTCTCAAGAAGTGCGGCCTCGTCCATGTCAAGCTCCCTGGCTAAAGCTCGTGCAGTACCAGGTAAATCCCGCACCTGGGCATAAATCACACTTATAGAGGCCACAGTCTCTGTAACGGCAAGGCCTACCATGTTTCTGTCGTAGATGCTGCCTCGGTTGGGGGTGATAAGCCGATCCCTGGTTTGCTGTTCAAAGGCCAGGGCCTGCAACTCCTCCCCCCTAAAGGCTTGGATGTAAAAAATCCGCCCCACAAGGGCAAAGATAACTACTTGCAAGATAAGCATAATATAATAAGCTTTCTTGCGGATATTAAGTGATGGCTTCATAGGCACAAACTTTCTAATTATCGTTCCATATAGCCTATGAAATCACTATAGCTCCTATTCCTAAAATGGGGGCACTGCTTATTCCTCATCCTCCCCATCATCAAGACCGCTGTTAAACTGGTTAACCACATTTGTGCATAGCAACGTTCCAGCCCGTGACAGTATCAAAGCAAAAGCCATAAGTGCCAAAGCAATAGTAGAAGATGCCCCAAACCACCGCTCGATAAGCCCATCAACAGACTCCGGCACAGGAATAGCAAGAGGCAAAATCTCCGGTGGGGCAACCCCAACTAAAATCACTGCAAGGGCAAACAAAATAAGTACGATGCTAGTCAAATAGTTAATAACAGAGAAAGGCCCAACCCCGGGAAGGGAGTCAAACATATTGGAATATATGCAGTCCCTAATGGCCTTAACCATAGAGAATAATGAGCCATAGAAGAATGTTACATACACAACTACCAAAGCCAGCGCCCCTAAAATAAGCACAAGGTCAAAGGCATTGTGGAAAATATTAAACCCGCTTAGGGCTTGACTGTCTCCGCCAAACATAACTGCAACAGCAGCAGCGGCAGCCATAATCACCCCGAGGTGAATAAAGAACGTAACACGGAACAACGCAAGAGAAGTCAAGGATTTTTCCGGTGCACGAGGTGACTTAGAAGCCGAATAAATCATCCAAAGGGCAATAATTGGCAATATAGGCAGCACAGTTAAAACCCCAATAAGTCCATAGGCCAAAATGCGAGTAGATGTTTCGTAGAACAGAGGATGGTCAGAAAATGCCCACAAGCTTATAGGTATGCCCAAGCTTCCAAGCGTATACAACAGCGCACCAAACATAAATGGCACACTTGCACCAAAGCTGTGTATTCGATCTGTATAGCTGGCAGTATCATAATCACCTACATGCTGATAGTCGGCATAGTCATAGTTGGCCTGTTCGGGGGTATTAGCTTTTGTATAATCGCTTACAGGATGTGTGCCCGTCATGTCCTCTGTACTGGAAGAATCATAAGCCGCAGGCTGCTGAGATATACCAGGCTGTTGGTACATACCGGGCTGTTGGTACATACCGGACTGTTGGTACATATCAGACTGTTGTGAGGTATCAGGCTGTGAACCAGCTTGCTGATATGCAGCCGATTGCGTGTCATCATAATCGTATGTTTGGGTGACCTCAGGCTGAGGGGCTGGCACATCAGTTGGCGATTGTACCCCTGCTAAACCAGCCCGGCTATGTTCCTGCGGGCTTGCTAAGAAACCCTGTCCGCTTACTGGAGTCTGCTGACCTTGGTCCGCTTTGGAAACCAGCTTATACTTCTCCACACATTCCAGCAAAAATACCCGGTAATCAGGATTAGGATTTGCCTGTAATTTTTGATCCAGGCTTGTAATAAAATCCCTCTTCCCATCCTTGTCCAGGGAATCGAAATATGCATGAAATCTTTGGAATTTCTCAGATAACGCTGGGTTCACTGTGCTTGCAAGTACAGCGTTTGAAGGCTCTGCCTGAGTTGCCATGTTTGCTGGCATGTTAGTTGCAGGCGGCGCGGCAGGTAATCGGCTCAGCTCATTTTCCAAAGCCGCCAGTTCGTTTTTTATACCTTCATTATTGAAGCTGTTGGCTCTATCCAATGCTTTTCTTTTATAGTGGATGCCTGCCTTAAGGGTCTCTGCAGTCCTTGGTCCACTGCCGTCCCGGCTTAGATACACATCACCAATGACATTGTATAAGTTATAATCTATATCGTTGTTACCATTTTCTATTATTTTAAGGCCCCGCTCTATCAGCCGGAAGCCGTTTTCCTTATCTTGCATAACAGGAGCGCCGCCAAGCCTTGTAGAAATGGGCGCAAAAGACCCAGCCGCATACACAATCCCAAGCTCTATAGCCGACCGGGGAGAGCTGTATTTATTGGCAAGCTCCCCAAGAAGCCTTAGAGCTTCCTCTGGATTTGCACTTTCGAAGCCAGAGTTCATATGCAGCCACACAAGCCTTCGCTTAGAAACCGCCCGGCCGTCCATGCCCTCCATAGTCTCCCAATAAGGGTGGTTGGCAGACTTGCCCCACCAGAAAGCCATATGGTTATATGCCGACCGAGGGTCACTTCTGCCAAGCTCTGCGCACAGCTCACCAAGGTAGTATTGCGCCCTCGGATTATTTGCCATTGCAGCACGCTCCAACCAGACTTTGGCCTTATTTATATCTTTATCTTGGCCTCTGGAATAGTTGTACCCCAGCAAAAACTGGCTCTCATCGTGGCCCTGCTCTGCCAGCTTTTGCAGCTCGTTTAAATCACGCACGTGACTATCTCCTTTACTGATTTGAATGGGGGCGCTGCCCCCACCCCCCCGCCACTCGGTTGAGCAAAGCCCGCCCTCGTTTCCTCGCTTCGCCCTTCGGGCTATGCTGCGGGGCCGCGCTTTGCGCGGCAAATATCTACCTTCTTACCCGTAATCTAACCTGCAACCCCTGCTCTACTTCTGTTCCCGGGGCCGGAAACTGCCGGTATATGATATATGGCAATTCCGCACTACGGCCCTCTTCTATCTCTACAGCGTGTGCTGTGCCGGGGGTGTAGCTGCCAGTGTCACTTCCGCCTCGCCCACCTGTTGCCCGCACACCTCTAAGCATAGCCTCACCCAAAATCAATTCTGCCTGGGCAAGAGTCAAGCCCTCTACATTGGGCACGCTTACCATGTTTTCTCCACGGATGTCATCTGTGTATAGTATTATAGAGGCCGTTGTAGGCATTGGCCTGCCTGGGTGCGGGATATGGCTTGAGACTGTTGTTCCGCTGCCTACTATCTGAAAATCTAGGTTCATATTGTTTAAATTAGACACTACATCTATCACCCGCAAGCCAGAGAAATCAGGCATTACACCCCCCCCGCCAACCATGGGCTGCCACACTTCCTCGGCATAAGGCCCGTCTGACGGGCGAAGGCTGCGCAGTTGTATCAAATCCTCAAAAAAATCTCTCACAATAGGGGCCACCGTTGTACCGGAAGACAAGCTTCTGTCTTCTACATGATCGATTACCATAAGCACTATAAACTCTGGGTTTTCTACCGGGGTGTATGCTATATAAGTAAGAGTAATCCCTTCATTGGCCGAGCCACGTGCCCCCTGCTGGGCAGTACCAGTTTTGGCCCCAATGGCATAGCCAGGTATAGCAGTCCGCCAACCAGTACCGTCAGCAGCAGATACTACATTTTGCATATCCCGACGTATCCAGTTTGCCCAGTGCTCGGAAATGGGATGCCTTACAACTGTAGGCAGGTTCTCCTGTACAACCGAGCCATAAACATCAACAACCTGGCTTACAATGAAAGGCTGCATAAGGTTACCGCCATTGATAAGAGACGAAAACGCAGTAATCGCCTGTATGGTAGTGCTATTGAACCCCTGCCCAATAGAGCTTGTAGCAAGCTGTACAGGCCCTAGCTGGTGCAAAGGATACATAACCGCTGGAGAAGATACATCCGATTCCCCAGGCAAATCAATACCTGTACGCTCCCCAAAACCAAAATACCCACGATACCGATAAAAAGCATCACGGCCAAGACTTTGGTTAATATGAACCATGGCAACATTGCATGAGCGATAGGTAACCTCAGTCAAATTAAGACTTCCATGTCCAGGCCTAAACCAGCAATAAACTGTCCTATCCATAACAGCAATAGACCCAGCGCAATAAAATGTATCGTGGAGGCTAATAACTCCTTCTTCCAATGCTGCTGCTATTACAAAAGGCTTAAAAATAGATCCAGGCTCAAAAGAATGGGTTATATGAAAGTTGGACCATGTATTAAGTCTGCGGTCAACTTGCTCCTCAGGTTCAATAAAATCCCAGCCAGTACTCATTCTGGGGTCAGAAAAATAGTTATGGTTGCCAGGCTCTGTAAGAGAAAATATCCGACACTGCGCCATAGCAAGTATCTCACCGGTATGAGGGTTCATTACCAACATACCAACATTGCGGCTGGGGATGTTACGGGCCGTTTGATCTACATACTCCTGAGCAAGGCGCTGGATATCAGAGTCAATGGTCGTAACCAAAGTATGCCCATGTCGCACCTGTTCCGATTCAATTATAGGATTACCATGGTTGTCCAGGGTACGGAAAATCCGTCCAGGCACACCGGCAAGCTCCGCATTGTATCGGTTTTCTAGACCATGGAAGGAATCCCCCCATCTAAACCCTACCAGATGAGGCGCAAAAAACGGGTCTGGATACCAGCGCAAAGTCCCCCTCCGGGCATGGATATCAGGCAGCCGCCTATTATCACCCAGGGGGATCGCTATATCACTGTCCACTTGTGTAGCAACAACATGCCAATTTGTATCATTAACTAGCACACCTGCTGAATCTCTAGCAAATATCAGCTCAAGCTCGGCACGAGGTATATCAAACGCCTCATGCAGGGCATCAATAGTCTCTTGCATTAAATTTCTTTCAACAAGCTCTTGCAACTCGTTTCTTTCAAATGGGTTGCGCCGCTCTACCGCAAGGCGCACATCCACAGCAACGGTATACACCGGTCTGCTAAGGGCCAAGGGCATAAAGTTACGGTCAGTAATCTGGCCCCGCTCGGCCACTATTTCTGGGTGGCCAAGGGCCTGGGTACGGGCTTCTTGGGCAATAGATTCCCTAATCAGCCAATCCCCATGCTCTGTCTGCCAATACCATATGCGATATAAAAGTGCCACTAAGCAAACCGTAAAAAAAGCGCCCATAAGCCGAGCCCGCCGGTTACGGCCACGTTCATGTATAGGCGCTTCTGGTTTAGTTTTACGATTACCCATACCAATCTCCTAACAACTATTCTTTCGTAAAAACCATCTTACTGCTCAATTAAACAATCGACTCCGTATACTCCTAAACATGGCTACAATCCCTTGCCAGGAACTGCTTTCTTCCATCGGCTCTTGTGGGATATATGTAGTCATCAACACTCCGCTCTGATGGGGCACATGGAAATATATTATTTGGGAAGGGTCAGGTGCACTCATTCCCAATCGCTCCGAGGCCAGATATTCAATTTCTTCACGGGTGTAATTTCTCGTAACAAGGGCCTCAAGGTTGCGGTTAGCTAATTGCTGATTATTATAATTCCTCCGAGAGATGTCAACCTCCCGCTGCATCCTATGAAGCTGGGCGTAGCTGAAGGCACTGCCCATAGCTCCTATAAACACGATAACCAGTGCAATTATCAGCTTCCATGGTATCCGTCGGCGGTTCTCATGAAAAAGATAGTATACATTGCCTTTTTTCCGTACCTTTGTACCCGCATCTACAGACAGCTCAGGCTTCTGCCCTTGCCTCCTAGGCCTTGCCTGTCTTCGGCGAGGCATGGTTTGTAGCGCAGACTCTGTTCTACGGCCTCTTCTTGGAGGGGGTGTTTTGGGTCTCATCTATTCTCTCCCCTACTCGTAGTTTCGCGCTATGGGCACGGCTGTTGCTTTCAAGCTCTCCCGGTGAGGGAAGTATGGGCTTTCTTGTGATTACTTTCAACTGAGGCAGTTTGCCGCAAACACAATATGGTATGTCTCTTGGACATGTGCAAGGGTTGGCATGTCTGTTAAAGCACTGTTTTACTATCCGGTCTTCCAGGGAGTGGAATGTTATAACACATATCCGCCCCCCAGGAGTAAGACAGTTTACAATTTCAGTAAGGGCTGTGTCCAGTGGGTGCAGCTCGTTGTTTACTGCAATCCGCAGGGCCATAAACGAACGCATAGCCGGATGCGGCCCATCATAACGGCGGGGGGTAGCTGATTCTATTATTTCAGACAATTGCAGGGTTGTTTCCACCGGGCTTGTCTGCCTTGCTGTTACAATTGCCCTGGCAATACGCCGTGCATACCGTTCCTCCCCAAAGTTGAAAAGGATATCCACAAGCTGAGCTTCTGCATAAGTATTTACAATATCGTAGGCTGTTATATCGGCATCACGGTTCATCCGCATATCCAGTCGGCCTGGCAAACGGTATGAGAAGCCTCTTTCCGGAGTGTCCAGCTGGTGGGAGGATACCCCAAGATCCAACAGCACCCCGTCTACCTTACATATATTATTATCTTGCAGGATTTGTGGCAAGTTGTGGAAGTTGTTGTGGATAGCAGAAAAATTCGAATGTTTGCCGTCATCACGCTCTTCTTTTTGACTAATTTCATAATCAATTCTTTTTGCAGCGGCAGCTATGGCACTTATATCCTGGTCAACACCTATCAATCGTCCACTGCTGCCCAGCCGTTTCAAAATCAAAGAAGCATGGCCGCCGCCGCCCAAAGTTCCATCAACGTACACACCGCCAGGGCGGATAGACAATGCGTCTACCGCCTCCAGCAGAAGTACTGGTATATGGAAGTCCATTGCCTCTAACTATGCTCCCGATATTCGCCAGGATAATATGGATACTCAGGCTCATCGGGTGGTATATCACCAGTTGGGGGGGCGGGAGATGGATATGGGGTGTGGCCGCCATGCGGGTAGCTCTCATATGGGTCTGGCGTTGGAGTCGGGAACGGAATATAGGTCTCATAGCCGCCTGGTTGCGGTGTCGGGGTTGGAAATGGGAAGGGCACATTCCAAGGCCAATCTATATCACCACCTGGGTCAGTGTCACCATAAGGCCAATCGTCATAACCATATCCGTAATCAGGTCCATAGTCATAAAAGCCATCGCAGTAATTACACTCATACCCCTCAACAACTGCATCAGAAAAGGCCATATGCCTATTAGCTATGCTGGCCCCACGCGCAAAATCAGGAAGGGGCGGCAGTACAAGGCCAACCCTTGTAACTACATTGTATGGATGACAGTTGGGGCCCGCCAGATACTCAGTCACCGCACAGATAGTAAACTGTCCATGAATATGGCATGGTGCTGTAGGTATCATACCTTGGGCAAATATTTCAGATACAACCCGGTTACCCCTTGGGTCTGTGCGGCACAAATCAGTAGCCGGATGACCGGAATCACGGCAGACCTGAGCCGTAACAATCCCGCTGGGCCGCTCGAAAGAACGTGGAGGCAGTCCTTCATGCACGCGCTCCATTATTGTGCGCCAAAGCCCCTCACGATAACCTGTAACACCGGTTATAGCCCTTGGAGTATCAAAACCAACCCACACCGCTGCCGTGAAATACGGAGTATAACCCACAAAGCCGGAATCCCTAGCTACCTGGGATGTACCTGTCTTACCTGCTATAGGGATATCTCTGCGCATATTTGGGCATGTGAAATTTTGGCGATGACCGGTAGCTCCTTGAGCGCGCAAGGTATCCATCATTGTGTTGGTCAAAAGATAAGCAGTTTCTCTTCTAAATACCTGGCGGGGAGCTTGGTTGTTTTGCAGTACCAAGTTGCCGTTACGATCCAAAACATGGGTATAGAAGATAGGCCTATTATACACGCCCTGGTTGGCAACGGTTGCATATGCGCCAGCCAGTTCCAAAAGTATCACGCCTTGGGTAAGGCCCCCAAGAGCCAGCGCAGGGATCCTGTCAGACCAGGCGCGCCCGGCTGGGGTTACCCCTTCCAATGTTGAAAAGCCCAGATTAAGCATATATGCAAAGTTTGTTTCGATACCTACATAGTCCACCAACGCAATAACCGACAGCACGTTCATGGAGGTATGGATTGCCTGCCGCGTAGTTTGCAGACCGCGATAGCTTCTGGTCCACCAGTTACTTGGCTGATAGCGCTGCCCACCCGGCGGGTGGATTGCCCATGGCCTATCTTCAATGGTACTGGCCGGAGTAAAAATCCCTAAATCATATCCTACGCCAAAGATAAGGGGCTTAAGCTGGCTACCGGGAGAACGTGTGGCAATAGTGGCCCTGCAGTGGGTACGGCTCATGACCTTTTCGCCGCGTACGCCTCTTATGGCCAATACATGACCATTGTGATGATCCATCAAAACAAAACCTGCTTGGGGCTGGGGCGTGAAAATCCGGTGTTCGGCTATGATTTCGTCGTTTGAGCCAAGCAACTCGTCTTGGACGCGGTAAATAAAGGCTTCCGCCTCTTCCATATTAGAAACAATGGCCGGCTCAGCAAGATTACGCGTTAAGCCAGTTATATTGTTACGTACAGTCAAGAGATACGTAACCTCAATTTCAAACTGCCTGCCTGTTGGGAAGAAAGAGTCATCCAACATAACCTCATCAACGATTGCCTGCTTACGGGTATCCTGGGTGGAATATATCCTAAACCCATGGGTAAATATTTGATTTTGTGCTTCAAGAGGGGTAATGCCTCTAAGCTCAACAAGGTCGTTTCTTAGCTGCAAAAATAACGCGTCTGTAAAACAATCAAAGGGAGATACGGTTGCCCTGGCTTCCCCGGCTTCGTTGAGTACGATGGTGCTGTATACATCGGAGTTAAGAGCTTCATAGTATTCCTCGTCAGTGATAAAGCCCAGCTCGTGCATCTTATATAGTACAGTGGAAGCCCTTGTCCAGTTGTTCTCTGGGCGGGTGTCGGGAGGAAAGCGTGTTGGGTTTTGTGTAATAGCGGCTATTGTTGCTGCCTGGGCAATGGTCAAGTCCCACACATCCACACCATAGTAGAATTGGGCGGCAGCCTGCACACCGTGGTTGGTGCGGCCTAGATTTATCGTGTTTAGGTATGATTCCAGTATAAAGTCCTTAGCCTCGCGGTTACAACCAAGCTGCTCTGTCAACATTGCCTCAAACCGAACTGCCAGGTACTGCTCCTGCAACTTGGTGGTCAGGTCACTGTCAAAGCGCTCTAGCCTATTCTTTATCAACTGCTGTGTAATTGTACTGGCCCCTTCGGTTACATCACCGCCTGAGGATACCAGCCGCCACACAGCCCGGCCAATACTTCTTACATCTATGCCATTGTGATAATAGAAGCGCTCATCTTCAATGGCTAAGAATGCATTGCGTACATGCTCGGGGATTTGATACAAAGGAACCCATGTACGGTTAACCCCCGCATGAAAGCGGGCC
>Ga0123355_10001811_pt1 | contig 29907 bp, 21 predicted proteins | sample TergutEmb28metaG_3_FD_89872 | JGI IMG/M metagenome (GOLD analysis project Ga0123355, IMG submission 89872) | Embiratermes neotenicus P1 segment gut microbial communities from Petit-Saut dam, French Guiana - Emb289 P1 | ecosystem: Host-associated > Arthropoda: Insects > Digestive system > Gut ... | reverse complement strand
TGCACTCCGGTTGGGGAGTGCTGGTCGTTGTTTCGTCCCCCGATTCAGTGGAAGTGCTTGATCGGAGGCGCCTGGTCGTCAGCGATCCGGCAATGCCCGGGGCCAATCAGCCTTACCATGATGCCCGCACGCAACTTGAAGAAGTGAACCTTGAAGAAGCGGAGCGATACCTGGAGGAGTACGCCGCGACCTGTGAGCAGCTTGCCATCGCAGCTGTGAAGGAAGCCATCGTTGGGGTGCGCGGTCGCGGCTATCGGATTGTGAGCTCGGCAATCCTCGAGGGTGCCGGGCGCTCCCTGCCCTCTCTGTCGCAAATCCTCGCGTCGCACCCGTTGATTCACACCGCTGAGGGGGAATTCTTTGGCGGCACAGCGAGAAAAGCGTGCGAACGCCTGAACATCCCGGTTACTGGCATTCGAAGGCGCAACCTGGAAGAGTGCGCGAAGACCACATTCGGAAGGGCAGCCGCTCAAATGAAACGCACGATTGCGACCCTGGGGAAATCGATCGGCCCACCCTGGACGGCGGACCACAAGTGCGCCGCTCTCGCCGCCGTAACCCTGCTGGCACAGAAATAGGGCACCGATCGACACACTTCCTTTGAGCGGGTTCAGTGACGATCCACAAGCCCTCCTGGGCCGGGATCGCCTGGAGGTAGCGGGACCGTCGGCGGAGTCGCCACTGGCACCGGCGAAGCACCATCGGAGGGGGTGGCTTTCGGGGCGTCTTCCGGGGCTTCTCCCGGGCGGCGCAGCGTCGGCGCGTTCGCCGGGCGGTCCTGATCTCCTTTTTTCGCCTCGGTGTCTTTGTTGGGCTTGTCGAGGACGACTTCCTTTTCCGTGCGGACGATCTTTTGGCCGCCCACTTTCATGGTTTCGACGCGCACCACCTCATCACCGACGATGCGGACGAAGTCGACATCCTGGGGTGGCTCGCCGTAGATCCACTCTTCGTATTCGTTTTCGCCGTCTTTTTCGCGGACTTTTTTCGGAGGCCTGCCCTTGGCGTGCACCACCATCTCACTGTTCATCCCAACCAGTACGTGATGGGCCACGATCGCCTCTTTAACCTTCGGAGGCACGGTATCGAGATAGGCTTGCTCTTTGCTTCTGGCGGCGAAGTCGAGCACCGGGTAGAGCAGGGCACGCAATTGAGCGGCGCTCATCTCGGGAACATATTTGTCGAAGTAGATATCGAGATAGCTGCCGTGGGGATTGTCGGTCGATTGGCCTTGCGAGACCGGAACTGGAGCACCACCCGTCCCCGAAACTTCGATGTGCTCGTACCATTTCTTGCGGTGGATGGGGCCGCCGTTGAGATCGAAATGGATGTAGTTGTCCCGGATGCGCACAAAGGAGATCTGCGCCGGGTCGCCGGGTCGGATCGATGGTCCCCAGAGCGCCAACATTTGTTGCAGGTCCTGGCCACCGGGTGTGGTGACACCGTTTTTGAGAACGAGCCCGCGCGAGCCCATGGGAAACGTAGCGCGCGAGTAGACGACCTGCGTCTCAAAGTCGCGGATGATTTCGTAGCGTGTCTCCTTCGACATGTGCGGGGAATGGGCGGGAATGACGGGGGCGTGGGCAGGACTCGCGGTGTCGCTCGCGGCTGCAGGGGGACGGTCCGGGCTGGCGTCGGCACTCTTACTCTGGCCATGAAACGGGACTGAAATCAGAAGGGAGGACAGAACCAGGACGGAAGCGACAGGAAGTCGTTGCATAGAGCACCCCAGGGTCCGCTTCGGCCCATTATAGCGCCGATTGCCGCGCTGCAAGCACAATTGAGAGAGGAGTTCATAGGGGTTTCGCATGCCCCAAAGAGGCATCGGGAAGGGCCTTCTGATTCGCCATTCCCGATTGACAGGACTGGGGTTTTGCGACAAACTTACACCCGCGCAGCGCCGCGTCGACGCGTGGCGCACTTCGTCCAGTGACCAACTTTATCGAGTGAGTGGTGCAATGGGAGATCTCCCCCTTCCCGCATCTTCAGGCGCTGGTGCACTCAATGTGAGTGTTGCGCCGCCGACCTCCGAGGCAACGCAGTCCCCAACGTCGCCACTTTCCCAGGATGTCGCACTGCTTGGCGTACTGCGGGAAGCGGCTACAGCGGGTTCGCTATCGACCGATTCCATGCTGAATGCGTTGGCGGACGCGGCGCGCGTGCTGAGCGGCGCTGATGGCACCGCAATCGCTTCGCGTAAGGACGGAATCATCCTTTGCCGTGCCCGGACCGGCGACATGGCTCCGGACCTGGGCGCTCCGCTGAACTCAGATTCCGGAATTTCAGGCGAGTGCCTGCGAACTGCGTCGATCCAAGTCTGCGCCGACGCCGAAGCTGACGCGCGTGTTGATTCCGAGGCCTGCCGGGCCCTCGGAATCCGCTCGGTTGCGGTCGTGCCGCTGCGCGGGCGGATGGGAATGTTCGGGGTGCTGGAGGCGTTCTCTGCCCGCACCGGTGCGTTCGAAAACGAGCAAATCGATTCCCTGCGGGCGTTGGCCGCAATCGCTGAGATCGCCTATGAGCGCGAGCGGAAGGTTCGAAATCCTGTACTCTCAACTTCCACGCTCCGCGCTGCACTCTTCCCTGCCTTCGCACGGACCCAACGCAATCCGGCCAGCGAACGACGTTCGATGAAGCTGTACGGGATTATCGGATGTAGTACCGTTGCGCTCCTGGCCATCACGTGGGTCGCCCGGATGAGTTGGCGTCAAACGGGAACGGCAATGGGAACAAAGGCCGCGTCTCGGCATCCGGTGAGCAGTCCAACGGCTCCGAACGTTCAGCCAGTCGCCACCATCAAACCAGACGCCGCTGTCCGCCCACACCAGAGTGATCGAATGCCGAAGAGCGTCGTCGAGAATACCGCCAACATCGAGCGCTCGCCCGAGACGTCCGCTCTAGCGAAAATCCCGTCGATGACCGAGGTGCCGGCAAGCAGGAAAAGATCTGGAGAGGCCACATTGGAGAGCGCCCCTGCGCCGCCGGTTCAGATCGCGGTTAGAAACCTACGGGATGAAATGCCCAACCTGGGTAGCGAGTCAGAGCCACTACCGCGGTTCGGGGGAGCGGTCTCGCAGGGAATCGTCCCCGCGGCGTTGGTGGAACGGGTAGATCCGGCGTATCCCGTGCAAGCGCGAAGCCATGGAATCGGCGGAGATGTGATCCTCGACGCCACCATCGCCGAGGACGGATCGATCCGCAAGGTAACGCTCGTGAGCGGTCCCGGAATCCTGGCGAACGCTGCGATCATTGCTGTGCGCAAATGGCGTTTTTCGCCTGCCACGCTGAACGGAAAACCGCTGGAGATTCAGAAGCGCATCACGATTCTGTTCAAGCTGCCGTGAAGGTTCCAATGGTGCACACGACGAAGGCGGCACCCCCCGGCGTGATCTTTCCGTACTCCAATCGACGCTCTATGACAGGTTCAGCGACTTGCGGATGGTGCCCTTTTCTTGCTGAATTTTATCCTGCAGCAGAGTAATCGCGTAGATCAACTGCTCGGGCCGCGGCGGGCAGCCGGGAACATAAATGTCAACCGGGATGACCTGGTTGACGCTCTGCACCAGGGCATAATTCTGAAAGACGCCGCCGGAAGTCGCGCACGCACCCATTGAGATGACCCATTTCGGCTCGGGCATCTGCTCCCAGAGCTGGTGGATCACCGGTGCCATTTTGTGGGAGACGCGGCCGGCGATGATGATCAGATCGCTCTGTCGCGGCGACGGACGAAATACTTCGGCGCCGAAGCGAGCGATATCGAAGCGAGACGCACCCATCGACATCATCTCGATGGCGCAGCAGGCCAGACCGAACGTCATCGGCCAGATCGAGCTCTTGCGCATCCAGTTGACGACCCAGTCAACTCTGGTGAGGATCACACCTTCGGGAGTGGGATTGCCGAAGGTCAGATCCTTGACGACTTTCTCGCCGTTTTCGACATCGACGTAGGGGCCGAAATTCAATTCCATGTATTCATTTTAGACGAAGCGCCGAGGATCGACAAAGCAGGGGTGAAGTGAGTCGATCCGGGAGGCAAGGCGTCGGCAGAATCACGCCTTATATCGTATTACGATATAATGAAGACAACGATGGTGGGAGGCGTCCTATGCACCCCGTCCTTCACGAAGCGGAACAGAGAGCGATGTGCGTGGTCTGTTATGCGCTCTGCGCAGTCTGCATCGCCATCTGCCTCGCGCTGTTCATCTATGTATTTCTGCGGTGAAGCAGCGCCGGAGTTCCGCACTCGGCGAGCGGAATCGAGTAACCTCAGGCGGCTGCCCGGTTGCTACAGACAAACCTAGAGTGACAGAGGCCAGCTCCTACTCGCCATTCGCGGATCGGGCGATGAGATCGGCCACGGCCTCCAGTTGAGACATAAACAGAATGACTGTCCTGCACTTCGAGTCGTCGATCCAGCGCGCTTGGACATCGCGCTGAGCATCTGGAGGAAAGCATCTTGTCATCGGTCGCGACCAACTACCAGCTTGAAAATGGCTGGCTGACAGCGCCCTCGAGGGCCGGCAGTCCCCAAGGGACCGAGGGCGAGACGCATCGAGGAAGGTGGTAGAGTCATTTAGACAAAACATCAGAGCATGATATGGGTCTCAAAACGCTAGTCCCCATCGTCTTGTTTGTCTTTTTGATTCTTGCCTTTCGAGGACGTACACAACAGTCCGAGAGGTCCCCAATTCCCTCGCCCTCCCCTGTTTGGAATGACAATCCCCTGGTCACCGCCCAGAAAACAGGAGGAGACCCTACTCGATCCGGTGATGTCAAGATCGAGTTCTATGGACACGATGCATTCAAGATCACATCGCCAGTCGGTTTGACCGTTCTGACCGATCCTTGGCGGAACGATTCAACAGGCCTTTACCCAGAGTGGTTTCTGGCCGAGTTTCCAGCGATTCGGGTCGATATGGTTCTTTCCACTCACGCTCATTTCGACCACGATGCTGTCGAGCGCCCGAAAGGGCTAGTGGTTCTCGAACGTTTGGTTGGGCAGTTTAAGCTCGGCGATGTCGAAATTACAGGCCTGGCCGACAAACACCAATGTGATCCGACAGCTGACCGTAGGGCGGATAGTGTCCCTGGAGGTCCCCACGCAGAGACTTGTCCGCCAAATAACATGATCGGCTTCGATAACGCGATTCAGATCATTGGCACAGGTGGATTGCGGATCGCTGTCTGGGGCGACAATCGGGCGGTGCCTGATCCCTCCCTCGATCACTATTTAAGAAATGTAGACATCCTCATCCTTCCGGTCGAGACAATCCTAACACGCACCGAGACGGATACGATCGTGCGCAAGTATGAACCTAAAGCTGTAATTCCGGCCCACTACTTTATTAAGGGCTTGACGACAGACGTCTCGGGCTTGGAGTCGGCCGATGCATGGGTAAACGATCAAGAGAAGGTTCATCATGCCGATGTTCGTCGCCTGCATAGTGCGGATTTGACCCTTAATGCAGCCGAACTGAAAGGATCCCACCATAGGGTTTATTACTTCGGGAACCAGTTTGAGAAGAAGTAGAGATTTGACGAGCGGAGCCGAGTGCAGCAAGATCTGATTCTCTTCGTGCCCGCCGGAAATCGAACAACAAACGGATCAGTCCAGGGTCCAACGACCACCGGCGGGGCGTCATTGATGAACACAATATCCACGCAAGCATCGGGCAGGACGCGATGGACATAGCTGACCGAGCCGATAATTACCTGCTTCCCAAAGCACAAAAAGTAATTCGCCAGGGAGATAGGGACCGGAGACTCCCGATAGTGCGAAGAGACAACCTGGCGGTTCTGGTCAAGGTTCGTCACGTTACATTCAGACGCGCTTCAACATTTTACTGTTGAATCCGAGCGGATGACGGGCAAGGCAGAAGTCGATTGAGCAAATCCGAGGTTTACACTCGTCCTAATGAGGGAGGATAAGTGTCATCGACCAAGAGGGGCGATTGCGTCCCGCGACAATCGAGCGGCGACTCGGAAAAGCGTCTGGTCTCGCTGTTCTGTTATGACAACTCGCATAGAATTGATCGCATCATATTTTGTCACGGTGCGAGCAGTAGCCCGCCACCCGTGGGGTTCTCGCAGCGACCCGCAATCCGCTGCCTGTTCGGAGCGAAACCCGGTGTGACTATGCGCTTATCGGTTTTCCTCTGGTGCCTCATTTTTTCGGCAACTGTTAGCGCGCAGCTGGCACCGCAATCCTTCCAGACCGCTTATGACGGGCAAAATGTCAGCGCCGTCTCGTTGATCGCGAATCCTCATCGCGATCTCGAACCATACCTTTCGGTGGTTACGCAAAAAGCCCACACCCCTTATTCCACCGAGAACATCCGCGCCAGTGTCGAGGCGTTGAAAAAAGCGGGCGGCTTTGCGGACATCCAAGTCAGCGTCGTCCCCGACATCACGGGGCTCAGACTGAGCTTCATATTGGAGCCGCCATACTACCTCGGGGTTGTGAGATTCGCGGGTGTTGGGAGGCGCTTCACCCATACCCGCCTGCTGCTGGTCTCCAATCTGTCCGACGAAGACCCATACGACGCTTCCCGCATTCCGGTCGCAGAGGCAGATTTGACCGATTTTCTGCACAAGAATGGATTTTTTCAATCGCAGGTTCGCGCCGAAACGCAGATCGATGATCCGCATCAACTCGTGAACGTTACGTTTGTTGTGGATATGGGGGAACAAGCTCGAATCGCGTCAGTTCAGGTGAATGGGCCCGACGAGAACCAGCGCAACCGATTACTTCGTTCCACCCAATCAATACGGGCGCGACTGACAGGAGGCCTTCTCAAGCCGGGCAAGCCTTATACTCCCCAGCGCATAAACTCGGCTACGAGGCTGATGCAGCGTAGCCTCGTGCAACAGAATCGCCTGACGAGCAGAGTTCGCGAGGACCCACCGCAATATGACGCTGCCACCAACCGGGTGGGAGTCTCATTCACCGTGAGGGTAGGCCCGACCGTTACCGTGCGGGTTGATGGCGCGAGCTTAAGCTGGCTTCCCTTCTTGCGGACACGACGGATGAGGCAGCTCATTCCCATCTATTCAGAGGGAACGGTTGACCGCGATCTTGTAGACGAAGGACAGAGGAATTTGGCGGATTTCTTCCAGAAAAGAGGATTCTACGATGTGAAGGTGACTGCGGATTTCCAGAGACAGCCGAATCAGATTGCCGTCGTGTATACGATTGACCGAGGCAAGAAATATAAAGTGAGCGGCGTTGTGTTTCATGGCAACAACAACCTGCCCCGCGGTGACCTGATCGCTCAAGTAACCGTGAGGAGGTCGCGTTTTTGGTCGCACGGAAGCCTTAATCAAAGATTGCTGCGACAAAGTGCCGACAATGTCGAGGCGCTCTACCGCGACCACGGCTACGAGCAGGTCAAGGTGACGTGGCAGCTGATCCATCAAGCTTCAAGAATCGGGGTAGCATTCGATATCGAGGAAGGCCCGCAAACGCTGGTTGGCGACGTGTCGGTCACCGGAAACGATCACGTGCCGGCAGCGGAACTGACAGCCCCCGTGGGATTCCAACTGCGCGCGGGGGTTCCTTTTTCTCCGCGCAGGCTCGCGGATGATCGCAATCGCATCTCGGCGACATATCTGAACCGCGGTTATCTGAACGCCGAGGTGAGAACCGTCGTCGATCGCGACCCTGACAACGCACAACGTGTTCACGTCACCTATGCAGTCACAGAACGCCAACTCGTCAGTGTGAGCGAGGTGATTTTTCTTGGACAGGAACGGACGCGGCTCTCGTTGATCGCGAAGACTGCGCGCGTGCCTTCGGAAAGCCCGATGCGGCGGCAACAACTTCTGGAGGCAGAAAGCCGGCTTTTCGATCTGAATATTTTTGACTGGGCGAGTGTCGGACCAAGAAAGCCGATCACCGATCAAAGCGATGAGATGGCTTTGGTCAAAGTGCATGAGGCACCGCGTAACGATGTCACGTATGGCTTTGGATTCGAGGTTTCGCACCGCGGCGGCAATGCGCCGAATGGAACGGTCGCCCTTCCTGGTGGGGGGACGATTGGCCTTAACGGCTATAGAATCGCTCCGAGCCAAGCCACCTTTGCCAGCCCCCGGGGCACATTTCAGTATTCCCGGCGCAATCTCCGCGGCCTGGGGGAAACGGCAAATCTGACTCTCCTTTTTACGAGGCTCGATCAAAAGGTCACTGCCAGCTACTCTCAGCCCCATTTCACCGGCTCGCAGTGGCAGTCTCTGACCAGCTTTGCCATCGAACGCAACAGCGAAAATCCGCTCTTCACGGCAGGGTTAGGGGACCTTTCGTTTCAGGTGGAGAGAGTGGTGAGCCACCAGACCAATACCCGCGTCCAGCTTCGCTACGACTTCAACATTACCGATTTGTCCGAACTTCTCGTTCCGGATCTCGTCCTGCCGCGGGACCGCCACGTTCATTTGTCGACATTCTCCGGGTCAATCTTTCGCGATACGCGAGACAAGCCGCTCGACGCGCATCGAGGGGTCTTCGCCACCATCAATCTCGGAATCACTCCGTCCATCCTCGGCTCCAGCGCGAGTTTCATAAAATTGTTCGGACAGTACTCGCGTTACAAGCAAGTCCACTCAGTCGTATTTGCGAACAGCATCCGTCTCGGCCTGGCGGCACCCTATTCGAACAGCTTCGTACCGACGAGTCAGCTATTCTTCACCGGTGGCGGCACCACCCTGCGCGGCTTCCCCATCAACCAAGCGGGTCCACAGCGCCTGGTTCCCTTTTGCAACGTATTGCAGGGCGAAACCGGGTGCGTAAACATAACAGTGCCCGTGGGTGGACGACAGCTCGTGCTTTTAAATTCCGAAGTTCGCTTCCCTATGCCAATCTTCAAAGCGCTTGGCGGAGTGTTTTTCTATGATGGGGGGAACGCATTCAGCGCAATCAGCCTCAATCAATTCGTCAACAAATGCGCTAACACGCAGAACTGCTATACGAATACGTTTGGATTTGGACTGCGCTACCAGACTCCGATCGGTCCGGTCCGCTTCGATGTCGGGAGAAATCTGAGTCCCGTGCCTGGGATCAATCCCACACAGTACTTCATTACGATCGGTCAAGCTTTCTAGAGGGATTATGACAGTAAAGCGCAAGCTGATGTGGGCCCTAGCAGCGATTGCTACTCTGCTGATCGCAGGAACGTTAGCCGGATACTTTTATCTCCGGAGTGAAAGCTTTCGGGCGTTTGCGCTACGAAAAGTTGTCGAGCAGGCCGATCTCGCTACCGGCGGCAAAACTGCGATCGGCAGACTACATCTCGATCTGTCAACTCTGACGGCGACACTTTATGACATCACCATTCGGGGCACGGAAGCTCCAGATCAACCGCCTCTTCTCCATGCTGACCGACTCTCGGTTGGGATCAAGATTGTGTCCATCCTGCGTCGTCAGGTTGTATTGCAGGAGCTACTGCTCGATCACCCGGTCGTACACATAGAAGTCGCTCGCCAGGGAACGAGCAATCTTCCGACGCCCCCGCCAAGCCAAAGCACCAGCCAAACCAGCGTCTTTGACCTCGCGGTTGCGCACACCCGGCTTACGAATGGAGAGGTCGACTACCGCGATCAGAAGCTTCCGCTCGACGCCGACCTCTACAATCTCGCCACCGATATCCGGTTCGAGTCCGTGGCCAAAGGCTACGAGGGGGAGCTGTCCTATACGCACGGCCAGCTACACTATGCCGGCTTCGCACCGCTCGAGCACCACTTGGAACTGAAGTTCAGCGCTGATCCCCAGCATCTTGACCTCAAGCCCGCCGTTTTCAATATCGGATCCTCAGAAATTATTCTTCGCGCCGAGCTCAAGAATTACGCTGACCCTGTTGCCGATGGTAACTATCAGATTCGCATTCATGCCCAGGATTTTGCAGGAATCTCTCGGTCTCTATCGCCCGCAGGCGACCTGTCTCTCAACGGACGATTCGATTATCACGCGAGCCGAAATAAGCCGCTCCTTCGAAGCATTTCGACCGATGGCCAAGTCGCAAGCGACGTGCTTGCGGCGGTGGTTTCGCGCAGGCGATTCGAAGTGCGGCGGTTGCGCGGAGCGTATCGACTTGATGAAGGCAATCTGCAAATAAGAGATCTCAGTCTGGAATCGTTCGGCGGGCGAATCGTGGCCACAGCCGACATCCAGCATCTGGATGCGACACCGGAATCGGCGGTCCAGGCGTCCTTGGAAAGGATCTCGCTAAGGCCGCTTCAACAACTCTTTGGTCCACAGACCCTCCAAACTGCGGTGTTGTCAGGCACGGTTCGCGGAAAGGCTGAGGCAATGTGGAAGGGCAGTATGAACGATCTGCGTGCCCGTGCAGACCTGACTGTTGCGGCCTCGGCTAAGAACCGATCCAATCCCTCGGCGGGCGAGGTTCCGCTCGCTGGGACTCTCCACGCCACGTACGACGGTCGCCGGCAAACCATTGAACTGCACGACACCACTTTCACAATTCCCTCGGCCACTCTGACGGCACAAGGAACAATCAGCAATCATTCCAACTTGCAGGTTCACGCTGTGGCCCACGATTTGCACCAGCTTGCACTATTGGGGTTCGCGTTCAGTTCGACCGAAACCACTCCACCAGCGGTTTCTGGATCGGCCAACATAAGTGCCACCGTGCAAGGATCGTTGAAAAAGCCCACCATTGTTGCCCAACTCAGCGCTGAGAACCTGGAAGTCGAGGGCAGTGAATGGAAGACCGCGAAGATGGAAATTCACGCAAGCCCATCGCAGTTTTCGATTGATTCGGCATCCCTGGACAATGCGCATCAAGGACACGTGAACTTGAGCGCGAGCGCCGGCCTCGAAAACTGGGGCTATCAACCGTCCAATCCGATTCAGGCGCATGTCGATGCGCACCAACTACGCATCGCCGATTTGCAAGCACTCGCGGAACAGCACTTTCCGGTCTCGGGAGACCTATCGGCAAATCTGAGCTTGCGTGGCTCACAACTTCAGCCGGTTGGCTCGGGTTCGTTACAAATTGACAATGCACACGTTTATGGCGAAGCACTTCACAAACTCACGGCTAAACTCCACGCCGAGAACGGGTCGATCTCTTCCACTCTAAACGCGCAGGCGGCGGCGGGATCGATCGATGCAAGCCTCTCTTATAACCCCGGAGCGAGAACATACAAATTGCAGCTCGATGCGCCCTCCATCGTCGTTCAAAAATTGGAAGCAGTAAAAGAAACGAATCTGGGCGTGAACGGGACGGTCTCGCTTTCCGCAAACGGTGAAGGAACGGTCGACGATCCTGGTTTGGTGGCTAAGCTGAAATCGTCCGAGATTCTCATTCGGCAAAATTCAATCTTGGGCATCGAGGCCGATATCCAGGTTTCTCAACGTCGTGCCAATCTGGATTTTGTCTCGGAAATATCCCAGGCCTCAGTCCACGCGCACGGAACTGTGTCGCTCACCGGTGACTACGACACCGAGGCGGTGATCGATACCGGCACGATTCCTCTCGAAGCGTTAATCGCCACCTATGCTCCAGGCCTTCCACAAGGGTTTCAGGGTCAAACCGAGTTGCACGCAACCTTGAAAGGTCCGCTTCGAGACAAGTCGCGAATCGAGGCACATCTCACATTGCCGACCTTGAAAGCTTCCTACCAATCGTTGCAAGTCGGCATCGCCCAACCGATTCATCTGGACTACGCCAATTCGATTCTCACGCTGCGGCCGGTGGACATTGAAGGCACCGAGACCAGGGTGCGCGCACAGGGACAAATCCCGATCGGAGGAACGGCGCCTCCGACCTTCACTGCGCAAGGATCGATCAACGTCGGCATTCTTCGCCTGTTTGCGCCAGATTTACAGACTTCCGGTACCGCTGCCCTCGATCTTCGATCGTCTCTGTCATCGGGGACGACGTCGATTCAGGGGCAGATCGAGCTTAGAAATGTCGCACTAAGTACTTCGACCTCTCCGCTCGGCGTTGAGAGATTAAACGGCACAGTGGATATTGCAGGCAATCATCTCCAGATCTCGCAGATGACGGGACAAATGGGCGGAGGGCAGATCTCGCTGGGGGGATCGGTCACCTATCGACCGGCGGTCCAATTCAATCTTGCGCTGCAGGGGAGGTCCATACGCCTTCGCTATCCCGAAGGACTGCGTTCCGTGTTCGACGCGAACCTCATGTTTAGCGGCAACCCTCAGGCATCAACGGTGAGCGGACGCGTTCTGGTCGATAGTCTTTCATTCACCCCGGATTTTGATCTGTCGACATTCGCCGATCAATTCACAACTGGAAACAGACTGTCGCAACCCGGCTTTGCCGACACAGTAAGGCTTGCGATCGGTTTGCAGTCTCAGCAAGACCTGAGTGCGACGAGTTCCCAGATCAGTATTGCTGGCCAGGCAGGACTCCGGATTAGCGGAACCGCGGCAAATCCCGTGATTACGGGCCGCATGATCTTAACCTCGGGCGAACTCTTCTATCGAAATGTCCGTTATCAACTGGAGAGAGGCATCATCACATTCGATGATCCGAACGAGACGCGTCCCGTGCTGAATGTCGCTGTAACCACGACCGTGCAACAGTACAATCTGACTCTGACTCTTCGCGGCCCGCTCGACAAACTTACAACATCCTATCTGTCCGACCCGCCGCTGGCTACTGCTGACATTATCAATCTTATCGCGCGCGGACAGACCACCGAACAGCTAGCCGCGAACAGTCAATCCACCGACTCGATGATTGCCTCGCAAGTTGTGAGCCAGCTCAGCAGTGGCGTGCAAAGACTGGCCGGGATCTCAAGCTTGCAAATCGATCCGACACTTGGCGGCAACAATCGTGCTTCCGCTCAGATTGCGATTCAACAAAGAGTTACCAAGGATCTTTTGTTCTCGTTCTCTACTGATGTTTCACAACCGGGCGGTGAAATCATTCAAGGCGAGTACCAGATCAACCAGCGCTGGTCAGTCAGTGCAGCGCGCGATGAACTGGGAGGATTCTCGATAGATGGGCGATATCACAAAAGATTCTGATGAACACCGAATCGATCGTTGAAACAGACATCTCTCTCGAGTTGAGGAACAGCCCAAGGGCCGAGGTATTGGCTCTGTTCGCCGTTACCGGCTTCGTGCCCAGGTTCACAACGGACGATCATATCAGTTGAAAGGTCAACGAAGTGCCATTTGGCTCCGTTAACAGATTCGGGTCTCTTCGAAGTGGCCTATCGAATAGCCCGCTGATGGTGTTACCGCACACATCTTCAAGCCTGGGTTCGACGCGTATGTGATATACCCCTCCGACCCATGGTGAACCCGGTGTGAAACTCCATCGCCTTTCGTATTGATCGAGCACAACCTGTCCTTCTATCACTGATCTATCTGCCGATTGGATTGTAATTGTCTGCAGCAGCAGTGCCCAATCAAGTGGACTCGGGAACGTGAGCACAAGAGCCTCTCGGCTACCCGTTGCGGGAGGCAGGATCTTCCAGGACTCAACCGCGATATGTTCACGAACGGGATCTCCGACACGGAAATCCTTGCGGAAGCTCTCCCGTAAAGGACGACCATACAGGTCGATCATTCCTGAATCAATCTGCAGAGTGTACCCTTGACCAGCTTTCAATGGTGGCCCCAATTCAATATTAGGACCCACCCAACGTTTAAGTCGTCCAGGATCGAGTAGCACCGTCAGGTGTCGCATAGTTCTGTCCCAGAGTTCAACCGGAGGCCGATATAGAGTATCCGCAACCGTCTGTCCACCAGAATCGAGGAGCGAGATCTCTTCCACCGCCCGCCCGCGCTGCATAGAGTTCGAAAAGCAAACATAGAATCGCAGCAGATTTTCAGGCACGAGATCGCATGAAGGAAAAACATGTGTGACCGTGGTAAGCGCTCGTGCTTCCTGGTCCGCAGGAATCACGAACTCAAGAGTCAATGGTTCTGCAGTCACGGGAGCATTGAGTGGGGTGGGATCGAAGATGACACGATATTTCACATTTCTTTCCAAGGGAAAGTGGGGGATAAACTGCACCTCATCTTCGAGGAGTAGATGACGCCCAGAAACATCCGGCAGCCTGTCAACTTCTCGGGAAGGTGGTTGGGCCACGGTCACTCGAAAAATGGATTTCAGGAAATCAGTCGGTCGTGGACAGCTGGCCAAGAAGGCCACCAAATCTGGACCGAGGCAGCAAGCACTCACGCTGCTCGGTCCGCCCGGAGAAGGGTCCGAGTTGACCCGAAGTGTTGGTTGGCATATCACGGACGAGTTCATAAAATCTCTTCGTCACCAACGAGTGGATTGAGCCTAAGAGGTTGCCGACGCCTCGCGCTTCATTGATTGCTCAACTCGTTCCGATGTTCGCGGTACTGGAACGGGTCCGGGCCATTTGGCCAGTTCATTTCAGACATGCCATCTTTGCGCTCGAAGAAGTATGGCAACGCCAGCGTGCTAAGGTCCAAGCGATACGTTGTCTTGGGATGACGCCAAACAAGGACCGCCCATTTGGAATTTAGAATTGCCATATGCTCAGCTTTTATTGGCAGGGCACGTTGCGTACGGCCCAGGCCCCCCGGCCCGAAATCAATCCCGCCACCGGTCGGCTGAGGCGGCGCAGACGCCAGATCGGAGACCGCGATCTGCGAGGCACTTCGCGTGTCGATGGTGACTAACAAATAGTCTTTCGAATCAGCCGGGCTGGTAAACGTGAGCATGTCAATCGGATTCGCGCCGTAACCCAATTCTCCAATAACGTCTCCACGAACGTGAGCACCGTCCTTCAGCGCCGACAAGGGGAACCGTACAAGAGGCGTGCACCCATAAACCCCGAACAGATATGGCTCGCCATTGAGTTCCCGGATGACTTTTCGAATGATCGGTGCGCGCGTCTCAAATTGGCCATGAACTGGATGCCAGATTTCCACGGTACACGTTGCCATGTTGGAGCTGAAGGGATAGGGAATTCGGTGCAGGGTCGAGGCGAACCGCTGGTTCGTAATCCCCGTCACAAATATCTCGCCGTCATAGTATTTGACATCCGTAATCGCAAACATCTGCTGAGGGTCAAATTCCAGCATATCCCTGGCATCGGGTTCATTCGGGATGGACACCTGCGAGTGCGAAATAGTGTCCAGTTCCAGAATCTCCAATTGACCGTGGTTCACTTTCACGATCCCCGGAATCGCATCTGTCCCACGGCCGCGTTCAACCGAAAGGAAAATCTGTTCGCTAGATTGATGCACGGCCATGTCATTGATAACGATTTTGTCGATGGTGGTGCCGAAGAGCGCTGCCAGTTTCTGATCCAGACCGAGCACGTGGTCTCGGCCCTCAAAGTTGTGAAAGTTGCCGGATATCACATCCGTCTGTGACGTCAAATCCTTATCCCGGAGGGCAAAAGCGTGGATCTTGGCGCCGGTGATATCGCCCACAAATAGGACGTTGTCAGGTCCGAACGTGAGCACGCCAGCCGATCTCAGCGGTCCGGAGGCGCTACCAGATGCGCGCGACGCAGCGGACGCCGCAGACAGACCCGCAGGCAGGGCAAGACCGACTGCGGAAGCAGCGGCAAATCGCAAGACATCGCGCCTTGATTGTCCAACAGTGACTGATTTTTCGCGCATGCTATTTCTCCTTGCATTGGTTTAGCTGCCATTCGCGCACCCGTGTGCACTCTTCAGGTGCATTACATCCGACTCAGGAACCACGTCTTCCCATACTTCGTTAGAGCGATGCGCCGTTGCGCTCTGGCGGCAGCGCTAAATCTCGACTTCACCCCCATTCGGGTCGCTCTGGAACTTCCACGTCCCTCCCGACCGAAAACTGGAGGCAGTGCAAAACGTGTCCTCCATGAACTGCATATAGGTGACTTTGTCTTCTTTCAGCTTGCAAAGGATGGCAAATGGCGTTGTGACTGTCCTTCGCATTTTGGTTGAGGTATAAGTAAATCTTCCAAAGACCGCGACCTTGTCGCCTTCTCCAAAAATGTCCTCTGGCGTAAATGAGTCGACATTCCAGAATTGCGCAACCTCATCAAATGTCTTGATGATGGCATCCACTCCCTGGCCTGTGCCGCACCATGGCATGACCTTATGCAAGTCAGGATTGCTGTAGTTAAGCGAGACATAAGTGACATCCGCCACGCACAAATCCTTTACGATTTTCGGATCGCGGATTCCTTCGAGAAGCTTGGTCACGATCGCTTTAGGTTCGCGCTTCATCTCTTTCTCCTTGTGGGAATACGTCACTCACCGATTCAGTCCTAAGCGGGGCTGTCATCGTCCAAACCGTCGCACGTGAAGGACCATGACCACAGCCGGAATTGCGATATTGCTTGCTGTTGGGCATCGCAGGTCCCGGTCGAAGTCTTAAGTAACATCGTGCAGCCGTGATTCCCAATCACGCGGCACATGACCCTCGGGGCCGGGCGCCGGCTGACTTTCTGGCCGCCAGCGAGGCGGCAACAATCTCGGACCCTTCATCACCTTCTTCGTCACATAGTCATAGAACCAATTCTGCAGCGGTTCGAAGCTGGCTACGATCGGATGTTCCGTGAGAGCGGCGTGTTTCGCCGCATGCTGACCGGGGGAACTGTCGCAACAGCCGATGTAGCCGCACTCCGCACACCGGCGCAGATGCAGCCACCAACCGCCCGCCTGAAGGCAATCCTCACAGCCGTTTGCTCGCGGTCTTGAACGCAGATTGACCCCTTCTAGAGCTCTTTTCATGGGAGTACCCCGCACCGGCGAAATTTTCAGCCTGATCGTTGCCAATTGAAATCGTCAAATGGTTGTGAATTTTACCCCCACTTTCGGACTGGTCCCTCCATTGTTGTGCGTAACGGGCAAAGCGTTTTCATCCTAAACAGTGGCCATGACAGCCACCCTGGGCGTACAGCGGGATAACCGCATTTATATCCGATGAGTTCAGCGCTTGATTGTAGGCAGACAGCGTATCTGCCAGGGCTCTTTCGTTGGCAGTCATTCGTTTCCATTGATGTCAAGTAATTGTTCTTGGGAATATAACTCTCCCAGAGATCCACGGCTAGACTCGCAGGCGGAATGGTGAATTCCACAATTGGAAGAATCCAGTTCCCCTAGTCGCGGAGAGAGGAAAGCTCCTTGTAATCGAAGAGACGTTCTATCTGCTGAGAAAGTCCCTAATCCGTGCGCAGGACCAGTCCGGTGAAATCGCGGTCGCCGAGACGCTTCAGCAGATCAAACAGCATTCCCTCAGCGCACAAAAGATTCGAAACTGTCTCACTTGTTCCTTGGGACATTTCATACTATCTTGATATCAAGTTACCGGCTCATGTGGCAGTGAGGAAGTGTGACGGGCGACAACGCAAGGAGGGTCAGATGCTTCACGTTCCTATGCTTACTGGAAGTCTTGGCATGGAATCGGTTGTGACCTCGGTGGAAGAACTGGTTAGGGCAACTTCCGACCCAGCCGTACAAACAATCACTATCGCGCAAGACCTCTCTGACGTTCCTGAGATTCGGCTTTCATCTAACCAGACACTACGAAGCGGTCGGGATCGTGCGGTGGTTCTGCGATTCGTGCAAGGAAGGCACGGATTGTGTCTCACGTCGGACAATGTGGTTGCCAACCTTGCACTGCTCGCTTCCCCCGACCGTTTCGCGATTTGGAACGACGAGTCGGTTTCGGACCTTGGCACGCTTACGCTTCGATCCATTGGCAGCGTCGGCCGTGTGCGGCTTCTGGCCCGCGGCGCAGTGTGCGGTGGTCACGTGGAGGTCGATGGTCTCGATATTGTCGCTGCTGACGCACGATCGGGCGAAGAAAGACCGCATGAGTATGGTGTGTCTGTCCTGCAAGCGGCTTTCACGCTCTGGAACATGCAGCCCGATTCCAACGTCAAAATCACCGCAAATTTGGTGGGCGTGTCGGCGGGGAGATTAGGCTCTCCGGTTCTCGGCGGGGGAATCTTGGTCAGTGGAGCTGGCGAAACAGGTGGACAACTTGCGGTGCAACACCTCGAAACGAACGCCGTGTACAGCGATGGGCGCATCGAACCAGGAACTGCCGACCGGATTTCTGGCGGAGTGTTCGTAGTCCATGGAGCTAGTGTGGACTTAGTGCTAAATCGTGGGCCAGTCATTACATATGGTGCCAACGACATGGCCCTGGACAATTGGGGCAGGGTGGACCGTTGGGTCAGTGAAGATAAAATCACGACCCATGGACCCAGTGGGGTGGGCTTCGTCAACTTCGGCCGGATTGATCAACTTGTAGTCAACGGGCCGATCGAAACCTTTGGCATAGGGGCGCGTGGGTTCAATGTTTATACCGGAACCATACGGAGCGGGGAATTCGATCGCATCGTCACGCACGCCGATGGTGCGGTTGGTGTTCAAGTCAGTCAGCCCGTCGGGCGTCTCAGTTTTCGCCGCGGCATCGAGACCTACGGCGCAATTGGACAATCTCTTGTCAAGGGTGTGTTGCAAAATCTTCCAGCGACGGCGCTCAGCATCAAACCAGGCGGATCTGCTCGCGAGATTCGGATATTTGGAGGACTTCGCTCCCACGGGAAGGATGTGCTCCCTTTGGAGCAACACGGCTTGGTGGAAGATCTTCGAATCGAAGGCGGATTTTCGTCGGTAAGCGAAAGCGCCGAATGCTCGGTAGCGTAGTGAGGGGAAATGTGGTGCGGGCGGAGGGAGTCGATTCTGACTCATGAGACGCTGCAGTGTCGTTGGCGACACGTCCGCTTGTCAGGCTTAAACCTTCTGCCCTTTGCCGCCTGTCCCATTCCGCACTATGCTCGGCGGGTTCCGGTTCGCTTCCGGCATTCCCACGCATACCAATGCGCGACACACCCTGCTGGAATCGACGTAAACCGATCACAACGGCACACGGAGGGCAAAAATGAAGAAGTCGAGAACACATGGAGCGAATGCTCAACCTCTGGACTGAAGTTATGTCATGAGATGTGACCCCTTGTTGCCGTCGAATTGCATCAGGGATTATTTACGCGAGCCGAGAGAGCCCTGGCCTCGGGCAATAAGCTGCCATTCGCGTCAATCAGCAGATTATAGGCATAGTAGAACGGAGGGCCGAATGGGACGTGCAGCCTGTCAAGAATGGCATAGAATTGCCGTATGGCATCGCCGCGCGACTGTCCAGGCTTATTAGGATAGCTCGCGGCATTCAGCCCCGGCTCGGCTGACTCCCGCCAACTGACACATCCGCTCGACACTCAGTTTGCCTTGCATCGACATCAACTCCCGGATTTGGTCGTAGATGCCGTCTCGCCAGCTGGCTTGCTCCCCTGGCGTCGAGCCTCGACTTTTTGCAAGGCACCTTTGAAAAAATCGGCTTCCAGCGTTTTATCCGCTACCAGCCGTTTTAGCTGCGCCACCTGCAGCCGGAGTTCACGCTCCTTGCCGTTTTCCGGTGGCCTCTCACCGTCATCGATCACCTCCAACCGATCGCGCCACTTGTACAGCATTCGCCGATGCACACCCAGCTCTTCCGCAAGCGCACCAATGTTCTCGCAGCCTTTTAGTCGCTCGACCGCCATTTTTCGGAACGCTTTGGGGTACTTTCCCACTCGTCGCTTTGACACTCGCAGTTCCTTTCCCTGCAAACTGTGCCAATTCAGAATGTCTCAATTTTGGGGTTCAGTCCACGAAAATTATGGCGGTAAGTTCAGCTGGATATTTGGTGCGGGCGGAGGGAGTCGAACCCTCACAGGCCTTTTGAGCCCTGCGGATTTTCTTACCGTCTACGGCTTTCGCCGCCCGGAGCTGCTTATTCTCGAAATCCCGCGTCCGGTTTGCGGTCTGGACTATCCCTTCACCGTCCCTCGCTGGTCTGAGGCTTAGGTGCTGCCCGTCTAGTCTCTACACCCTCCCGGCGGGACTTGCTTCGCCGGGCTTGGCTCGGGATTGCCACATGCATGAGGTTCCCCCGACTTTGAGCAGTTCTGCATCGCCGGTTTCCCAGGCGAGCACTCAAGTTTTTCTCAAGTCCGCTGCGTCTGCCATTCCGCCACGCCCGCGTGGCTGCCTAATCGCTTTTCCATCATAGGGCAGGTTCGCCCGAATTTACACGCCCGTTTTCGTCAGCAGGCCATGTGCAGCCTGCACCTTTCAAGCCACGTTCTTCCACTGCCTGCTTCCGACTTTTTCTCTTGGGGCGGGTGAAATTGAGTGCGGGGGCGGCGAAAGTGGGTCTTGATGTGGTACTACGGGATATCTCTACCGTGCATCGGGGGACCCCTAGATGCGAGCGACGATCCGGCTGGCTCTCTGCACAGAGCCGGACCCTCCCTGCAAGAATCTCAGAGTTGTCGGATTTCCAGTGGCCTGAGCACCAGTTCATCGTCAGAGTGTGGGCATGAGATATCTGTATTGGACCCTGCTTATCCTGCTTACTCTGTGGCTGCTGCGCATTCCGACCTTTGGACAGCTCAATCCGCACACGGTTCTTCATGATGCCTTGGTGCTAGAGAACCTGGGAAATTTCGAGGCCGCGGCCAAAGCTGCGAAAGCCGCGATCGGTTCGGGCCAGCTGACCGGCAATGAACTGGGCCGGGGGTACATCATTCTCGCAGTTGCTTGCCAAGGGGCGGGAGATTTGGCCAACGCGAAAATCGCTTTTAAGGATGCACTCCAGGCTCTCGAGCACGATCGCGAGCACCCTGAGGACTATGCTTCGGCCCTGGAAGACTACGCCGGATTCTATAGCCAGTTGGGACAGCTTGGTGTGGCTGCGCCAATGTGGCGAAAGGCTTTTCAGCTGCGTCAAAGGATTGGGGACCATACCGGAAGCGCGCTATCCCTAATACGCCTGGCCGAACTGGCGCTCTCTCGAAATCGAGTCCGTGAAGCTCACCGGTGCTTCGAGAAGGCGTCTAACGAGGCGGAGGCCTCGCCCGATCTTACGGACGATGATAGGGCTCTTTTCATTGAGACCCAGGGATGGCTAGCGATCGCTGAGCACCGCGCTCCCGCAGCGGTAGCAGCCTTTCAACAGGCGTTGGAACTGGTGGAGCGATCCCGCGGCGAGCAACATTGGCTCGCTGGCTGGGAACACACGTTGCTGGGCAAAGCCTACGCGGAGTCTGGGGATTTTCGGAGTGCGTTGGCAAATATGCAAACCGGGATCACAATCCTGGATCATGCGCTCGGGCAGAAGAATCCGAGGTACTTCGCCGCAGAACTAGCGTATTCGCGGGTGTTGGATCAGTTTGGGTTGCACTCCGAGGCCGCGCAAATGCGCGCATCGGCCGAAAAAGCCAGTAACCACTGTTATGGCGGCAAGTGTGTTGGATGTACGATTAACGTAGCTGCATTCCGGTAGGGGTGCATGACTGCTGATTGCGACAATCTGTGCGGAGTCCGGGGCCATCCCCAAAGCCCATGCGGTGAGCTGTTGCCGCGGGCAAGAGTGATTCCCCTTACCATTGCCGCGATCCTCGCCGTGGCTACCGCAATCGAGTGCCATGCTCGAGCCAGCGGATTCGGCTCCTTTCTGTCGTGGGGATTGTCGCTTCTCTACGGCTTTGTTCAGTGGTTTTGGTGGGCTCTCGTAGTCTATCTGCTGTGGCGATCAACCCGGCGCTGGCCATCGTCTTTGAGCGTTTCGTCCCGTACTTTGGTTGTGCATGCATTGATTGCCGTCGGAGTTGTCACGCTTCATCTTGGCCTTCTGCAAGGGCTGACTCAGTTGATCGTCAGATTCGGTGCAGTAGCCCTCGGCGGGGACACGACTACCCGCGCGTGGATGCACGTGGCGGCTGAGTATCGAGAGTTGAATTTCTTCCACCTGCCGCGCTTCGGCCTGGAGCTTCTCATGTACGGCCTATGTTGGCTCGCTTGTGCTGCGGTGAAGACTCAATTGCGGGCACAGCGCGATTCAATGCGCTCTTTGGAATTAGAACGGCAGTTGTCGAGCGCTCACTTGCGAGCCTTGCAGATGCAGCTCGAGCCCCACTTTCTCTTCAACACTCTCAACGCAGTCACCACCTTGGTCGAACTTGACCGCAGAGAACAAGCTCTCGAAACACTGGAGCACCTGAATACAGTCCTGAAGATGGTCCTTAAGAGAAACACTCCCAGCAAGATTCCGCTGGCGCAAGAGCTGGAAGTCCTCGAGTGCTACCTGGCTATTGAGCAAGTACGCTTTGCCGACCGCCTTCGCGTGGACATCAATCTAGATCCCAATACACTCGATGGCCTCGTACCCTGTTTTCTATTACAACCCATCGTCGAAAACGCGATCCGGCACGGAATCGCACACTGCGAAGACAGCGGCTGGATCGAAACTTCGGTCCAGCGAGTTGGAACTCGCATGCGCTTGCAGGTGCGTGACAACGGTCCCGGAACAAATGGCAGGTCCACAGGTGGCTTTGGGCTCGGCTTCAGCAACACTAAGGAACGGTTGGCCCACTTCTATCAGAATGATTATGAGTTCCGTGCATTCCAACCCGAGTCGGGCGGGTTTCAAGTCTCGATTACCATCCCGTATGAGAAGGCGACTTCATGACCTTGAGAACCATGATCGCCGACGATGAACCCCTCGCCCGCGAGCGCCTGAAAATGCTGCTCGCGCCGGATCCTGACATTGATATTGTGGCCCAGTGCCGAAATGGCAGCGAAGTCGTGAGGTCGCTGAAAACAGCCAAGGCGGATCTGCTTTTTCTCGATATTCAAATGCCTGGCAGGGATGGCTTCGAGGTAATCGCAGAGATCGGTCCAGCCCATATGCCGATCACGGTGTTTGTGACCGCTCACAACGAACATGCGGTGAACGCATTCGAAGTGCATGCCCTGGACTACCTGGTAAAGCCGATTGACAGAAAGCGGCTTGAGCAGACGTTGGCCAGAGTCAAGGAAAGAGTTCAGTTGGAAGAAGCATTTGCTGCGCGTGAGCAAATCTCTTGCGCTGTCGAAGCTTTAAGACAAATAGCGTCTCCCCCTGAGCGGCCACAGCGCTTCCTGGCCAGAAGTGGAAACACTGCTTCGGTCGTATCGGTGAGTGACATCGAATGGATCGAAGCCGCCGACTATTACGTGTGTCTGCACGCTGGCGGGAAGCGGCTCTTGTTGCGCGAGAGTATTCGGGCGCTTGAGACGAAGTTGGATCCGAAGAAGTTCATTCGCCTGCACAGGTCGGCGATCGTAAACCTCGACCATGTGCGCGAGATTCACCGGGACGGACAGGCGGAAGGCTGGGTTCTCCTATCCACGGGAGCCCGGGTTCGCCTGAATCGGAATGGTTGGCGGAAGTTAATAGGCGTAACCAGCGCTTCCAAAAATACAGTTTTCTAAGAATCCTCAGGTGACCGCGTTTGCCGGCCGACAAGAAGCGTGGGCACAGGTCTTCCATTACGGCGTTGTCCTCGGCATCGACCTCGATCCCCGCGACAACAGCGGAGTGCCTACCGATCCTCGTTCCAAATTCGTGGTAGCCAACGGTGAACCCTGGGGCTTGCCAACGAATACGCGACTCATCGTCATGAGAAATTCATATTAAATTAATATTTCCGAGACTAAGATTTGCCCATGCGGGTACCGATCGCCCAAGACAAACCAAGAATGGCGGCGCTCCTCGAGCCCGCCCTCAACGCGAACAGTATTTCGTAATCCGTGGCCTAGGATCATCAGCGGGCCTTCACCGTGGCCATGTCCGGGGGCCAGGGATCATGTTTTTGACGTCCTTCAAGGCTTTTTAACTCACCCGATCTGGAGCACAGGATGAAGAGACTCTGCCTCGTTTCTCTAGCCTTTGCCGCTTTAGGGATTTCGGTGGCAATCGCGGCCAAGATGCATTCCTCTCCTTTCTCGCCGGGATCCCGCACGCTCATGTTGGCACACAATGCGTATCCCTATGCAGGCAAGTTCGGCGACCGGCTTGACCGCGTCATCTCCTGCGGTCTGCCGTTTGCTGTAGAAGAGGATCTCGTCTGGGTGGACGGGAAATCCTTGCTGATTCACAACGAAAAGGAAGCCGGTCCAGACTCTCCAACACTCGAAAGCTACTTCTTCCCCAAAATCGCCCCGATCATGGAGAAGGCCCTCAAAGCAGGCAACAAAGGCAACTGGCCTCTCGTCACGCTCTACCTCGACATAAAGAACGATCCCGTGGAGCACCTCGAAGCAATTTCGAAAGTCCTGGACAGGTACGACGGGTGGCTGACGAAGGCGGTCAAGACGGCTGATATCACCAAGCAGTCCCCGCTGGAGCTGAAGCCGATGATCGTTATCCTCGAGGATAAACAGAACGACGTCAAGCAGGCATTCTTCTACGACCGCGTCCCAGTAGGCGGCAAACTCCGCGCATTCGGCTCTGCCACTAAGTTCGATGAGAATCCGACTCGCCTCCCTCGCACGGCGCGTGAGGAACGGCTCGCGAACATGGTGAAGATGCAGCCCGAGCAGTTACTGACCAAACGCGCGGACAATTACCATCGCTGGTTCGGAACCGATTGGGCGTTTATTGAACTTTGCGGCCCGACTCATGGCAATGACTGGAACGCCGCTGCCGAAGCTCGAGTGAAAAGATTTGTGGAGTATGGGCACAGCCTCGGCTATCTGGTCAGCTTCTATTCGATCAATGGCTTTACCGATGAGGAGAATCAAGGCTGGACGCAGGAGTTCAACTTCGGCTCGAGGGAAGCGGCGATCGTGCGCTGGAATGCGGTAATCGCGGCACACGCAGACTTCATCGCCACGGATCAATACGAGGATGTTGCCAAGGCCGTCTCAAGCAACCACTGACCGGGATGCGCAAAACGCATGCGTGGCGCCGCTGCGACCGCGTTTTACCGAGCGACCAGGAGTCCTTCCAGTATCAGGCGCCGAACAAGCGTGAGTTTGCCCGCATCGTCCAGGTCTCCGGGGAGATCCTGGACAGCAAACCGGTCGCAACTCAGAGCAAACTGAACGGCGGGGGCAACAGCGACCGGGAATGTGATTCTGCGCCCGAAACAACGCACTGAGACGGAGTTCGCACTGGTCTCGATGCACGCGATGAGAGGGGGTCTGATCCCCACAAAGCTATCGGTTGCCAATTGATCGAGCTTGGCCAGTTGCGCCATTTGTCCCTCTAGCAAAGGCGGACACGAGGATAGGAATTCGTCTACAAACCGATCCAGCATTTTGTCGGGAGCAGCGCGTTTGGCAAGATCCTCGAGCAAGCGAGCAAACACGGCACGCACCTGTTCCCTGGGAAGCTCCTGCCGGGCAAATCCCGGCGGAAGCGACTCTCGAAACGCGCGATCGTTCAAACACACATCCGCGACACATTCCAGCAGGAAATCGGTCCATGTGTAGACCAAAACGCCCACTGTGATATGCAGCGAGACATTGTCGGATGAACGAGCCTCGTGCACCCAACCGCGCGGAATGTAGGCAACATCGCCGGCGCACAGCTCGAACTCGAGCGTGGGACTGCCGGCGTCGTGCTGCGCAGGATCGAAGTCCTGGTTCCGGAGTGGAAGCTCGACGGGGGTTCCAAGGATTGTCCAGCGTTTGGAACCAGTCACCTGCAGCACGAAAACATCGTGAGTGTCGTAGTGTACTCTTGCTCCCTGGCTTCCCGGCGGCGTCAGATAAACATTGGCCTGAAATGGATGACTGAATTCAGCCTCGAGTCCGCGGCAGAGAGCCGTCAACGCCGGAATCGCTGTGTCCAGATATGCCAGCGTCACGGTGGACCCCTCTCGGAAAAGTTGATAGACCTTCGCCACATCCAAACTGCCGCCGCGAACTGTGTAATCTTCGGCGGAGACATCTCGCGCCGCGTTCTTCAGGACAACATTCGGGTAGCGGAGATCGAGAGTTGCCAGGACGCGGTCGATCTCGTCGAGTGTCAACAGGGAGCGATAGTATTCCGCATACTCGCGCTGGATCACCAGTGGCTTCCTTTCCCAGTTTTCCTGGAAGAATCTCTCTGTTGGGATGGGGTGGATCAGCCATTCAAGCGCGAGCTGCGCTCGTTCTCTCATTGCCTCGATGGGATCCTGCTTGGCCGGTGGCGGGGTGGCGCTCACAAAGCGCCCTGGGTCGCGACGTTAGACATATTTCAACTGGCTTGGCCTTGGCACCGGGCTGCAAATGTCGCGAGTTATTACGGATTCGCCGGACTGGCCATCCGGCGTGCCCATAGGGCGTCTCACCCTATCTGTGCGAGTCGGGATCGGCCTTCTTCTTCTGGTCCGGGTCGCTCGCCTTCTTGGAGTCCGGATCGCTGCTTTTTGGGGCGGCGGGAGCGCTCGCTTTCTTCGCTTTCTTTGAGTCCGGATCACCGGGCTTCTTGTTGGTGCCGCTCATCTTCTTTGCGTCCGGATCGCTGGGCTTTTTTGCGTCCTTCGAATCCGGATCGGTGGCCTTCTTTTCAGCGGGATCGCTCTGCTGCGCAGCCGCTTCAATCGTTTCGCCCAACACAACCGCCGCCGCACCGCCGACGACAATGGAACCCACAGCAGTCAGAAACGACCGCCTTCCGAAGGTGCGTTCGGTGACGATCTCGTCGTCCCTCAGAGTTCGCTTTAGGTCCCGCGCGCCTTCGGACTTTTCTTCACTCATGCCATCCTCCCGTCAGTCCACCAAGACTTCCCAACGGTGCAACTCGCTCAACAACTAACATGCGCCTGTTTACTTAGTCAAGCGAAATGGTCATGTCAGTTCTGCGGTGAGCAGCTCTCCGTAGAATCACTCGAGTGGCTTGGCCCGCGACGGTTCCGATTCCAAACCTTTTGGCTGCACCCGCAATTGCGGCAGCAGCGAACGGTCTTCGGCGACACTCCGACAAATCGTTCCAGTACGGCGGTGCAGTTCCGCGACACCTTCGCGAAAGTGCTCTGCGAACTGTATGTCGATCGACTGGCACAATCAACGACTTCAATCGGCGGACGGGTTACGGCGGTAATCTCGAGATTTGACTGCGACGAACCTGACCGCGGATTGCCTATAGGACTGATCCGTGTCTCCGGAGACGCAGATGGGTAGTCCTGAGACTATAAGTTGTTCATTTACAGCGGTTTAGATTTTAATTAGTGGTACCGCGGCGGTGAAAATTCGTTGACTTTTCAAGCAAATTGACCATAAAATATTTAGTCTCCAAATTAACTTGGTGGTTCTTCTGTAGCGCGGATGGTCGTTGGTTTGTCTGCGAAAAACTCAGAACACGATTGGCGGAATCCCGAAGACGATGCGGAGAATCTTATAGTTAGAACGATTTATGCAGTTTCATCCCCCTTTGAGTGGAAAGGCATCATTTCATGGCTAAGCGACGTGGAAATCCGAACTGGGGCAAGCCTGAGCCGATCGGGCCGATCACCCCGACTATCACCGAATTCGAACAGGTTGTGCGCGAGTATAAGCTCTCCCCCGATCAGTACTTGCGGTCGACGCGGCTGCGGGAGTGGGCGCGGCGCAACAAGAACTCGAAGTACATCCCCGAACCTTTGCTGGAGGCATGGGGCTTCGAGATCGAGTCCACACTTTAACTAGAGGTGTGACAATTGTTTCAGGGTCGCTCTAGGAGCGACCCTTTCTGTTTTCCGCGCCGGCCTTGGGACTGTATTGAATCTCAGTATTGCGACACGCGGCGGTCGCTCAAGCTTCTGTTTGGAACAACCCTCATGCCTGACGTGATGAAGATTCCACCGGGTGAGCTGTTCGCGCTGCTGGCTGCGATCGGGTTTGCCGCCGGCCTGAACCTGTACGCCACGGTCGCGGTTCTGGGACTGCTGGCCCGCTTTGGCCACTTGCCGCTGCCCCCTGGACTGCAAATGCTTCAGGGATGGCCGATCATCATCGCCAGCGGCGTGCTGTTCGCCATCGAGTTTTTTGCCGACAAAGTTCCGGCGTTCGACCTGGTCTGGAACGCGCTGCACACCTTCATTCGTGTGCCCGTCGCCGGTTTTCTGGCATACCGGGCGACGAGCCAGCTTTCGCCCGAGCACCAGTTGCTGGCGACGCTTCTGGGAGCGGCCGTCGCTTTCATTGCCCACGGCGGCAAGACGGCAGTCCGCGCGGCCGTTACCCCGTCTCCGGAACCATTCTCGAACATCTCCCTGAGTCTTGGTGGGGACATTCTTGCCATCGGGCTGACCTGGATGGCGACGCGACATCCTTACATTGCTGGGACTCTAGCCGTTGGGCTGGTGGTGATCATTGTGCTTCTGGCGCGGTGGGTGATTCGCGCGATGCGCGCCTTGTTCGTCGGCGCTGAGCACGAACTGGCCGGATGAGGACCGAGGTCAATCTAAAGGCCAGGCGGGGTGGAGCTCGCATTCGCAGGCACCGGCGGTTGCTGCACCTCTATAGGCAATATCAACCGGATCCGATTCGACCGCTTGCCGAGTCGCGTACCAGGAAGCGGACGTAGCTGGGATGGCTGCCGGCAGAATCGCTATGCTGAGGATGACGTCCTGGTGAAAATCGATGTTGGCCCACAACAGTATCAGCAATCACTCGAATCTCGTCCTCCTCCCGCTAGACCCAAGAAGATCCGTATTCGTTCCAGTTCCTGCTCGAGCCCCAGCACAAACCCGCGCTCCCGAGGCGCCGACTTCACATAGCCAAGCTCCGCTTTCAGCGAACCTTCCTTCACCGACAGATTTCCCCAGCCAATGACTCGATCGCGCCACAGCATCGGCATCGCGTAGTAACCGCGTATGCGTTTCGCCGGCGGGGTGTACGCTTCGAAACGGTAAACCCAACCCCAGAGGAACTCGAAGCGGGCTCGATCTGACACGACTGGATCGAACGGAGCCAGCAGGCGCACCGTTTCTTCGGCTGCGGATTCCGTCGCGCTTTCCCCGGCCGGCCAATACCAGGTGATGCCTTCGATTTCGGTATACGCCAAGCGCTGTCGAGCGCGATGCACCGCGGCAGTCAGATGGTTCTGCCACTGCGGCACGGCAAAGCGCATTCGGCGGATGAGGAAGTTGAGGCTTCGTGCTGGCAGAGGCGCATAAACATAAACTGCGGCATCAATCAACCCGTCAAGACGAGCAATTTGCGCGCCATCATCGGAGGGTGCGCGTGCGTGTTTGTGCACCGCGTAGAGCCGGATTCCCGACTCGCGGCGTACCACCCGCAGAAGGCCTCGGTAGTGCATGGCGTCGAGCAGATGAGTGGTAGCGTTCGACTTTCCTCCCCAGTAGTTCCTGACGGTGCCATGCGAGAAATGATCATCGACCTCCCGCGGGTGCACGACACCCCGTTCGCGTATGAAATCCAGCAAGAGTTGTGCCCGCTTCCTGCGTCCGGCCGGCCAGGGCAGGCGATTCTCGGCGGGGACACGACTATCCGAGCGTGGATGCATCAAAGACTGGAGTTCGCTGGTCACGAAACCGTAGTTAACGAAGAAATCTTCGTGGACGCCGAGTTTTTCGTAATGGCGTTCCAGATCGCCGGCGCGGTAGTTCTTTACGCGATGGCGCAGGACCAGATCCTGCGCACGAGCTGGAGCGCGAATCGGGTCGGCCTGCACAAATCCCATCTTGTGAAGGGCGCGCTTCAGGGTGGTCGGCGGGAACAAGCTGCGAGCGACCGTAAAGCGGCGCAGGTGGTCGAGGGTGATCGACATGGCCCAATGTTACCAATCTGCGACATTTTGGCAGGTCGCCTTTGCTAGAATGGCCGCAATATGAGCCCCCAAGCCCCATTTACCGACGTCCCCGATGCGATTGAGGAAATCCGCGCGGGGCGCATGATTGTCGTGGTCGACGACGAGGATCGCGAGAACGAGGGCGATCTGACTTTGGCAGCAGAGAAGGTCACGCCCGAGGCCATCAATTTCATGGCCAAGTTTGGGCGCGGGCTGATTTGTCTTGCCATGACGGAGGAGCGGCTCGAACACTTGCACATTGGACCGATGACAGCCGAGAACACTTCGCAGTACGGGACGGCGTTTTGCGAGGCGATTGACGCTCGCCAGGGGGTGACTACAG